>ERZ773031.24-NODE-24-length-77963-cov-6.446347_pt1 | contig 77963 bp, 82 predicted proteins | sample MGYA00511666_ERZ773031 | MGnify/ENA primary metagenome ERZ773031 (study PRJEB29015, sample SAMEA2738135) | human oral metagenome | biome: human oral; feature: human-associated habitat; material: saliva | place: China | collected 2250 ...
TTTACGACGCCGATCGCGTGACTGAGGCTGCTTCCGTGAAGGATGAGCAGGAGCTCTACTACGCTCAGCGTGATCTGATCCTGGATCCCAATGATCCCGAGGTCATCGCCGCAGCCCAGGCCTCTGGCATTTCGCGTTCCTTCATTGAGGCCGCGCAGAATTCCCCCGCCTACAAGCTGATTATCGATTACAAGCTGGCTCTTCCTCTGCACCCCGAATTCCGTACTCTCCCCATGGTGTGGTACATCCCGCCGCTCTCCCCGGTTGTGGATGCGGTGACCAAATCGGGTGCCGATGGTGAAAACCACAAGATTCTGCTGACCGCACTGTCCACCATGCGTATTCCGCTGGAATACTTGGCAGGACTGTTCAGCGCTGGAGATACTCGCCCTGTCGAGCTTTCGCTCCGCCGCCTTGCCGCCATGCGTTCCTACATGCGTGACGTCAATATGGGGCAGCCCGTGGATCCTTCGATCCCCGAGTCCGTGGGCATGACCGAAGAAGTAGTTCTGGCCATGTACCGTCTGCTCTCGATCGCAAAGTACGAGGATCGCTACGTGATCCCGACCTCGCACCCCGAGGAAATGCGCACCCCGACCCCGTACCTGTGCCCGGTGGGCGAAGGTGCAGAGTCCGGCTGCGGTTCACACAAGGGTGGTAAGGTCCCCGTCTCGATTGGTCGGCGACCCGAATGAGTCAGAAGACCGCGACTTTCATTCCGACGCGTAACCCGGCTCCCGCGGTTCCAGTTGTGAACCAGAGCCGGGAGTCACGCGCCGCAACCTTCATGATCGCTGCTGCCCTTTTGGATTACCCGGGGCAGGAATGGGATGAGATCCTCGCTCAGATTGACTCCTCTTTGGGGCATGTCAGTACCGAGGCCGCTGCGGAGTTTTCGCAGTTCCTTGAGTGGGCACGAGGCAAGTCGCGTCGTGAGGTCGAAGAGGCCTACGTTGAGACCTTCGACCAGAAGCGTCGCTGCTGCTTGGAGCTGACCTACTACGCTACGGGTGATACTCGTCAGCGCGGTATTGCTCTGACCATTGTTCGTGACCTCTATGCCGCCGTTGGCTGGCAGCTAGAGAATGATCAGCTGCCCGACTACCTTCCCAATATTTTGGAGTTGGCGGCGCGAACCGAAGGTGAAGAGCACGAGCTGGTCGAGGCTATGCTGTCCTCGCACCGCGAGGGAATCGAGATCCTTCACGCTGCATTGCTTTCGCTGTCTTCGCCTTGGGCGCATGTGGTTGCTGCCTTGCGAATGGCTTTACCCGAGGTGGATGACGCTACTTTCGCTCGCATGCAGACCCTGGTCCGTCAGGGTCCCCCGACCGAGATGGTCGGCATGGCCGATCGAAGCGAACTGCCGTGGCCCACTATCCAAACCCCTTCTTCCCTTGTTTCGCCCGCGGGTGAGAACGAACTCTAAGGATTGCCATGAACCTTTTCCTCTGGGGAGTGCTTCCCTACATTTCTTTCACCCTCCTCATCGGCGGGTTGATTTGGCGCTATCGAACCGATCAGTACGGGTGGACCTCGCGTTCATCTCAGCTCAATGAAGGCCGCATCCTGCGCCTTTCGTCGCCCCTATTCCACTTCGGTATTCTGGGTGTTGCTGCCGGCCACGTCATGGGTCTGGTCATTCCTCAGTCCTGGACCGAGGCAATGGGTGTAAGCGAGCATGCCTACCACATGGTGGCCATCATTGGTGGTGGTATTGCCGGCCTGATGACACTGGTTGGTCTGTTCGGCCTCTTGTATCGACGTATTGTCAAGAAGTCGGTGCGTCTGGCAACGAGCCGCAATGACGTCTTCATGTACCTTCTCTTGACCTGCGCCATCCTCTTGGGAGCTGCAGCGACTTTGACGACGCAGATCTTGGGTAAGCCGGGTGGATATAACTACCGCGAGACGATTGCAGTGTGGTTCCGTTCGATTTTCACGCTCCGGCCTGATGTCTCTCTGATGACGGATGTTCCGCTCCAGTTCAAGCTGCACATCATTGCCGCCTTCATCCTTTTTGCCGCGTGGCCTTTCACCCGTCTGGTGCACGTTGTTTCGGCTCCGGTTGCCTATCCAACGCGTCCTTACGTTGTGTACCGCTCACGTCGATCTGCGACTTCTACTTCTCGTCCCGCACGAGGATGGACGCCGGTTCGAGGTGGTGCTGCAGGTCCCAAGGCTCAGAGTTTCCCAGAGGATGATGCTCCCTATCAGGGTGCCTGATCTATGGTGATGTGATCTGGGGCCTGTATGTGCTGACCTGCGCATACAGGCCCCAGCATTTGAAACGTATGACAGCTAGTTGTTGCCTGTGCATTAGAATGTCAACCAAGTCCCTGAAGACAAGGAGTAGCTGTGACTAACGGCGAGGTGAAAGCCGGTCGATTCTCCTTTCTGATATAAAAACCCCAGGAGGTATTACATGTCTAAACAAAAAATTAATCGCTTTGTCGGATCTATTGGAGCTTTTATTGGGATCCTTGTCTTTATTGCATATATTCCACAAATTATCGCTAACTTACAAGGAGAAAAAGCTCAACCATTCCAACCACTATTCGCAGCAGCTTCTTGTTTAATTTGGGTAATCTATGGTTGGACAAAAGAACCTAAAAAAGACTGGATCCTCATCATTCCCAATGCAGCGGGAGTGATATTAGGCGGTTTAACTTTTATTACTTCTTTATAAAAATTATATAAACAAAACCAGTAACTTCATAAAAGTTGCTGGTTTTTCTGCTGGTCGTAGGAATTAAGCCTATTTCCAAATATACAAAACTACCAGAATTAGCCGTTGAGATAGTGAATGAGCTGATTGATAAGATTGTGATTCATAAACTAACTGGCACGAAACACAATCGTACTATCCAAATTTACGTTTATTACAATTTCATCGAAAAACTAGATAAGGAAAAAGCGAGCCAAACGACTTGACTCGCTAATATTAACCCATTTAGCTAAACTGCTATTGTCAGGTCAGCCGATTGAGCTTGTTTTATTTGATTGTATTTAATTAAGAATTTAATTTAACCAATAAATCAATTGTTTTTTCAGTCAAAATTTGATTTGCTAAATTACGGCGAACATCATCAGAAGAAAGTTGCTTTACGACCTCTTTGCTATTACCATATTGTTCTTTTAGTTGAGCAATTCGTGCATCAAGTTCATCTACGGTAGATTGAATTTTTTCAACTTTTGAAAGCTCAGCTAAAGCTAAACCAGATTTAACTCGAGATTCGGCAACAGCCTTAACATCGTTCTCTAGCCATTCTTCACGAGTTTTACCCATTCGCTTAAGGTAATCATCTAAAGATAGGCCTGAATACATCAAGTTTTGTTGCATATCCATTTCGATGCTCTGTTTTTGATCTTCAAGCAAAATTTCAGGAACAGGGACTTTCGAAACTTCAGCAAGCTTCTTTACAAGTTCATCCTTAAATTTGTCATCAGCTTCGGCTTGTTTTTGAGTTTTAAGATCTTCTTTAATTTGCTTTTCGAATTCTTCTTTGGTTTTAAATTCACCTAATTTCGAAAGAAGTTCTTCATTGATTTCAGGCAAAACATTCTCGCGAACTTCATGAATTTTAACTTCAAATACAACTTTTGCTCCAGCCAAATCTTTTGCATGATAATCTTTAGGGAATTTCAAATCAAGAGAAAGCTCATCGCCCGCCTTTTTGCCAATCAATCCTTCTTCAAAACCAGGAATGAATGATTTCGAGCCAAGCTCAAGTGGGAATTTTTCAGCTTTTCCGCCATCAAAAGCCACACCGTCTTTTTTACCCAAGAAGTCGATAATAACTTCATCGCCTTCTTTTGCGGCACGCTTAACTTCTTTCTTTTCAGCAAAATTCTTCAAAATTTGATCAATCGTTTCATTGATTTCTTTTTGACTAACTGAAACTTTTTCTTTTTTAACCTTCAAATTTTTATAATCACCTAATTCAACTTTCGGCATAATCTCTGAAGTAGCTGTAAATTCAAGCTCTGTTCCAGGAACAAATTTTTTAACATCAACCTCAGGTCGGTTAATCGCCTGAATTTTTTCCTTCAAAAAGGCTTCAGCGACAGCTTTCGAAAGTGCATTTTCGATAATTTCTTGACCAAGAACGTTTTGATCAACTTGTGCTGCAACCATTTCAAGAGGTGCTTTACCTTTTCGAAATCCTTCAATTTTAACTTCTTTTGCAAGTTTAGTCAACGCAACTTGCTCAGCAGCTTTTAATTCTTCAACTCCAAGAGAAATTGTAAGCTCAACTTTTACGTCTGAAATATTCTTTACTTTTGTCTTCATACAACTTTATTATAACATAACCTAATTTTTAAAGCAAAAAGAGCGCCGTAACGCCCGAGATACTGATTGCGATAATCCTATTCCCTGCTAGCTACAATGCTTATAGGAAATAAAAGCATTGCAATAACCCCAAGGAAATTACCATTTACAAAAAAATACCTTGCAAGAAGAATATCGCACAAAATTATGAAAGTTACAAGAATGTGTATTAAAATATTCTTTTTCAATTTTGCCATAAAGAACGCACCCCGTTTCTAATTTGATATCTAATAGTATATCATCAGAAACTTACTTTATCAAATAATTTTGTCGAACAAATTCATACATCAAAATCCCACTAGCCACGCCAACATTAACACTTCTAGTTGATCCGAACTGCTCGATAGCAACCATCTCTTCGCAAGCTTCAACCATTTCTTTTGAAAGCCCGTCACTTTCATTACCAAACACTAAAATCGAACCTTTTTCCAACTCAATCTCATTCAGTTTTTTTGAACCTTTTTGATTATCAATCGCAATCAATTTTAGATTATTCTGTTTTGCCCAATCTATAAATTCCATAACTGTTTCATGGTGAAAAATATTCATATAGGCTTCTGTTTTCATTGCCCCTCGGCGATTCCAATGCCGGCGGCCAATGATATGAATTCCTGCAGCATTAAAAGCGTTCGCATTTCGTGCAATGGTACCAATATTAAAATCATGTTGAAAATTCTCAATCGCAACATGAAAATCATGACGCGAACGATCAAGATCATCTTTAATCTCTGCTACCGACAAGCCCTTGTACTTATCTATAACATTTCGAGTGTCATTTTGGATAGTCAAGCCCTCGCCTGTTTCAAAATTTGGTCTATTTTCCATTTTGAATAGATTTAACTAACTCTTTTGTATCTGGACGACCTTTTACTCCAGGGTTTAAAATATGCATTGGGTCGAAAATATCTTTAATTTGCAAGTAAATATTTTCTACTTCCTCGCCTACATTTCTCGCCACGAAGTGACCGTAAATTCTCCCCTCACCAGCACCGTACGCAAATTCGCCGTCAACTTTAGCTAGTAAAGCGCCTAAATCAGCAACAAATCGTAACGCTTTTTGTCGGTCGGTAACTTTCGAAAAATCAAATTCTGCAAGAATTTCAAATACAGAAGTTAAAGCCGAACCTTGAATAGGCGCCGGAATACTGTATTGTAAGGCTAGTTTTTGAAGGCCTAAATAAAATGCTTCAAACCTTTCCATAGGCACGTAAACACCTTGAATTGGGTAAATTTCTTGTTTTATAACACCACTTCTTGCGCGTAAAATTTCGCGAACATCCCGAATAGATTCCATTTCAGCTTTCGAAAATTCATCATCACCAGGAATCCAGACTGTCGAACCTTCAAATTTAGTTGAAATCTTTTGGATTTTATTCATTTTTGAAAGAATCTTTTTTGCCGTTTTATCTGTAACTCCAACTACAACAACCAGCTTCGTAGCTAATTTTTGCGAATTTCTATCTAAATAAAATTGATATTTTTTGCCCGAAGCTACAGCAGCTTCAAACATTTTTCCATCATAGAGTTCAACAATATCTGGGTTAAATTTTGCAATTTCATCATTAAAATCTCGTGCATCATCACGATTCGAAAAACCAACAACCATAAAATTGGTTTCGTTAGTTATATATTCTGTTTTAATCCGCGCCTCCGTTATAACGCCAAGAGTTCCAAGGGAGCCGAAAAATAGCGGGATTAGATTAAAAGTTCCATCCTCATTTTTTACGTTAGCAATCCCAGAATATCCAAAACTAGAATCTTTGTCTATTTTCTGAATTAAACTGTAATTGTCTTCAATTAATGCATCAATTTTACGATAAATCTCACCCTCAAAACTAGAAAGAGCAATCTTTTCACTCAATTCTTTACGCGAAATTTTACCTATATTAATAATATCGCCATTGCTTAAAACAACTTCAAGCTCTTCGATAAAATCAACCAATTCACCGTAATTATATTTTTCCGCAGGTAAATTCATCGCAATCGCACCACCAACAGTTAACCGTTCTCCTGCGGGACTTTGCGGAATATCCATTGCCTGAGAAGCTATTGCGAGTTTTAATTTTTGAAAATTAGCACCAGCTTGAACTTGAACCGTCTTTGAGCGTAAATCAAGCTCTTTAATTTTATCAAGATGACGAGAAATATCAAGAACAATACCTTTACCAATCGAAGATCCGTCAGTACTTCCACCATAACCACGCGCGGTTACGCCAAAAATATAATCCTTCTCGGCTAATTGCCAAGAGAAACGCATAATCTTTTGAATATCCTCATTAAATCTTGGATAAACCACTAAATCTGGCTTAATTTTAAGAAAGCTACGATCTGTCGAAAATTGTTTTAACCTAGTTTCGCGAGCCGAAACCTCTCCGATAATATGTCCATTTAAGTATTTTGCAATTTTACTCATTAGCCCCATTTTAACACAAGCAAAATAAAAATTCAACTTTTGATTTTTAGCTTAAAAAATGCTAAAATTTATACATGTATTCAAGAGCAACCCCTTTTCAAAAAGCCGACAAAATTGCCGGAACTCATCAAAAAATCGATCGAGCAGCACGCTTAACACTTCGGAAGATTCTTTCGAAAAATCCAACTTTTTCAAAAGTTCATTTTCCGAAAATTGATGAAATATTAGTTTTTGAAGGAAATGGCGGCCCTGACGGTATTAAGACAAAATCTCCAGGAAAAGACGAACCTTGGCATTTCGTTGAGCCTTATGGTGATTTAACACCAATAAAAACCTATGTCGAAAATCACCTTTTTAATCTTTCGAAAGCTCTTTCTGAAGAAAACTATGTGCGAGCAAGTTTTGAGGCTGGATGGATGGCTCATGCAATTACCGACGCTTTAACGCCTGCACATCAATACCCAATGACCGATAAGATTATTGAAATTTCTGGTAAAAAACCTGAAGAACGAGATAAAATAATTAAAAAAATGTTTCTTTCTGGAAAGAATTGGCGAGAAAGGCTTCTTAATAACTGGGAATATATCGGACCTAAAGGTGTTATGAGTTCGCATATGTTGTACGAAATGGGCGTAGCTACAATGATAACCTCTATTGCAGCCAAAAAAATCACGAACGACCCAACCGAAGAAGAAATTTCTCGTGTATTAAATGGTGATTTTATGAAAGTTTTTGAAGAAAAAATAAAATGGGTTGCTGATCAGAAATATTACGAAACCTACCTTGAAAAAGGGTGGACAACGTCTCTTGCACGCAATACAAAGTCTATATTACTACCCGAGATTTCAAAAATAGTCGCCCTTGGATGGTTTGAGGGTATTCGACGCGCTTCAGTTGAGGATTTCGAAAACTCAAGGAGCAAAAAATGAACATCCGCTTAATTTCAGGAATTTTTAAAAACCACAAAATTACTGCTCCAAATTCACGACAAACCCACCCAATGAGTGAGCGCGCAAGAAATGCAATTTTTAATGCAATCCAGCAAAGAATCCCCAATGCCGAAGTTCTTGATGCTTTTGCAGGAACTGGAGCTTTAGGACTTGAAGCAGTTTCACGCGGAGCGAAAAAAGTCGTTTTTATCGAAAAGAGCCGTTCAGCTCAAAAGATACTTTCCGAAAACCTGAAAATTACAGAAAAAAATTTAAATGCTGGCGAAGCTAAATTAATTCGCGCAAGCGTTTCAAGCTGGCTAAACTCAACCAAGTCTCAATTTCATCTTGGTGAAATTGAAGAGATACCAAGTTTTGATATCATTTTTGCGGATCCACCATATTACGACCCTCAATTCCCAACTATCAAGAATCTTTGCAAAAGGTTAAAGACCGACGGGATCTTAATTTTATCGCAACCTAAAGAGCTTGAAAATTTCGAATCTGAAGAATTAGTTCTAGTTAACGAAAAACTTTATTCGGGCGCAAAAATACTATTCTTCAAAACAAAATAATAACCCTCCTCCAAGGGTTATTATTTTTACATATTTCTTTCAAACTCTTCTCTTTCGTCTTCAAAAACAGTAAATAATGAAATTACCACGGGAAGAATAATTAAGAAGAAAATTTCAACTTGCGGTAAAAAAATTGAGATAAAAGCAATTATTGCAATCCATACCACCATCACACCCGTATGCAAAAGATGGTATTTTCGTTGAATTCTACGATTCTCTCCATGAAAAAAGCCTGCATTATCACCGGATGCACTCGCAGTAATCCAACGAGTTGCAAGATCTGTAAGTAGATAAATCATCGCATAGCCAAATGCTGGAAGTACCTCGTTTGGCGAAGAAAGCACCCAACGCATGAAAAGCGGAATTAACGACATGAAAAACATATAAATCATATTTTTCCAAATAAAGCTATTTGTCACTCTATCCACTTTATCTAAAATATGGTGATGTCTGTTCCACTGAATACCAACAATAATAAAACTTGCAAAATAAATTAAAATTGAAAAGCCAAACTTGTGCAATTCCGTTAAGCTATTTGAAGAAGTTGGTAATTTAATCTCAAGAACCATCAAAGTAATAATAATAGCCGTTGCTCCATCTATTAGTCCAACCAACCTATCCTTTGAAATCTTTCCACCATGGTAAATTTTATGTATTCGGCCTAATCGCCGATATGCATTTCTAGTCCTATCCATCTTTTCCTTTCTCGGGATAATTATAACATGTTTTACTTATTTTTTCAAAATGCTTATATTTTATAGGCAAAATAAAACCGCCCCTTCAGAAAAGCAAGCGGTTTTATACTGATTATCCTCGTGCAAAGTGAGCAAAAGCACGGTTAGCTTCTGCCATCTTATGAGTATCTTCTTTCTTTTTGAAAGCTGCACCAGTTTCATTATAGGCATCAACAATTTCAAGTGCTAAACGTTGACTGTAAGGCATTCCGCTTCGTGCGCGAGCCGCTTGCACTAGCCAGCTAAAAGCAAAGTGAAGTTGTCGGTGTCCTTGAACTGGAAACGGAATCTGATAGTTAGCACCACCAACGCGTCGAGATTTAACTTCAAATGCTGGTGAAACATTTTTCAAAGCCTTTTCAAAGATCTCTAATGGATCTTCACTATCAAGTTTTTTGGCTGCAGTTTCAAGTGCTTTATAAACAGCTTTTTCGGCAACAAGTTTTTTACCGTCAAGCATAGATTTGTTGATCAATCTTTGAACCAAAACTGATTGGTATCGTCGGTCTGGTTTTAGTTCTCGTTGTAACTTCTTGGTAACTTTTCGGGGCATCTTTATTTCTCCTTCTTCGCACCGTATTTTGAACGGCCTTGTTTACGATCTGAAACACCTTGAAGGTCTAGTGCACCGCGTACGATGTGATATCGCACACCTGGAAGGTCAGGCACACGTCCACCGCGAACCAAAACTACAGCGTGCTCTTGAAGGTTGTGACCTTCACCACCAATGTAAGCCCATACTTCATAACCGTTTGTCAAGCGAACACGCGCAACTTTTCGGAGCGCTGAGTTAGGCTTTTTAGGTGTCTTTGTTGTAACTTTAACACAAACTCCACGTTTTAGAGGTGCGTTTTGTGCATAATATTTAGTTTTTAGCGCATTATGAATTCGTCCAAGTGCTGGCGATTTTGATTTTTTCGCAGCAGTCTTTCGAGGTTTTCGCACTAACTGATTGATTGTTGGCATCAATTCTCCCTTAAATTATTTAATATTTCACTTCCCAAAAGTTGATAAATCTCTTAAAAAGTGCCTCATATTTTTCGAAACAGCATTTTCGAAAAATGTCTTTACCTTTTTAGCTGAACTCCTTAACACACAAATTCATTCACTAAAAAGAGGAAACTCACTAAGTATTTTACCAAATTTTTAATCAAAAATCAAGACTAAAATCTAATTTAATAGAGTTAGGCGTTGATATTTTTCAAGAGTTTTTGGTCTATTGCTTAGGTATTTTTTCCATTCTTCTTGATTTTCGAAAAGAAAGTCCACAGCAGATTGCGCTTGAGAAATTATTTGTGTATCACCAATATTTGCAAATTCCAGATTAATTTCACCCGACTGAGCCTTACCGTAGATTTCACCCGCACCACGAAGCTCCAGATCTTTTTCCGCCAAAATAAAACCATCGTCTATTTTAGAAATTTCCTGAAGTCTTTGAGGCGGTTTTGCGTTAGAACTCATTACAAGATAGCAAAAAGCATCTCCGCCACCGCGACCAACGCGCCCACGCAGCTGGTGAAGCTGCGCCAAACCAAAACGATCCGCATTCTCAATCACAATTACACTCGCATTTGGAATATCAACACCAACTTCAATAACAGTAGTCGATAATAAAATATCCGCTTTTTTTGCCAAAAAATCTGCCATAACTTGTTCTTTTTCTTCAGATTTCATTTTTCCATGAAGTTGTAAAATTCGAAGACTCTTAAAATAACGTTTTAACCGCTTAAATTCTGTTTCGACATTTTTAATTTCTTCGTTTTTGCCCTCTTGAATTGCGGGAACAATAATAAACACTTGTCGCCCGTTCGAAATTTCCGTTTTGATTTTAGAATTCATTGGCGCACGAGACGCCGGCGAAATAATTTCTGTTTTTACGGGTTTTCGTCCAGCCGGTTTTTCCTTCAAAATCGAAACGCTCAAATCTCCAAAAAGAGTCAATTGCAATGATCGTGGAATTGGCGTCGCCGTCATCGCAAGCAAATGTGGCATCTTCTGATGTGATTTTTCAAGAATTTTCTGCCGTTGAGCTACACCAAAACGATGTTGTTCATCAATAATCACCAAACCAAGATTCGAAAATTCAACTTTATCTTGTATGATTGCACTCGTTCCAACCAAAACATCTATTTCACCATTTTTTAAGTTTTGATAAAGATTTTCTCTCTGTTTACCCTTGACTTTCCCCGATAAAAAACCAACCGAAATATTAGCCCAAGATAATGTTTTCGAAAAATTCTCCGCAAGCTGAAATGCTAAAATTTCAGTTGGTGCAAAAACAGCAACCTGAAAACCATTTTTAATCGCATTTAGTGCTGAAATCGCTGCCACTGTCGTTTTACCAGACCCAACATCGCCCTGTAAAAGCCGGTTCATCGGAAAATCTTGTTTCATATTTTGAATTATTTCCCAAGAAGCCAATCTTTGGGACGGTGTTAAATCAAACGGAAGTTTTTCAACAAACTTTTTTACATCTTGGATTCTTGGCTCAAAAACATATCCGTGCAACTGTTCATTTTCTATTTTATTCAATTTCGAAGCCAATATTAACTCAAAAATTTCTTCGAAGGCTAATCGTTTTATTGCTAAATCAAACTGCTTTCCAGATTCAGGAAAATGCACCCACTCAATTGCTTGCGCGCGTGAAATTAGTTTTTCTTTTCGAACGATAATTTCCGGTAAAGTTTCGGGCAGAATTTTCATGAGCGGTTTTAGCTCCGCCAAAGTCTTACGAATTATATCCGTTTTCAAACCCTTTTTTTGATGATAAATTGGCACAATTTCACCATTTTCACCTTCGAAATTTGTTTTATTTGGCAACTCTTCGCGCTTCATTACGCTTGGGTTTGTGATTTGGTAGCGATTATAGTTAAATTCAAACTTTCCCGAAAAATAAAATTCATTTTCATCCTGCAACTGCTTAACTCTATAAGGTTGATTAAACCAAATCGCTTTAATCTTCTCCTTACCATCTGTTAAAATCGCCTCGGTTATGGTCATTCCCCGACGAACTCGGCGCATAGAAACTTTTTCAGCATAAGCTTTAAACAAAACTTTTCCTGGCTTAATTTCATTCAAACTAGTCAAACTTGCAAAATCTTCATATTTTCTCGGAAAAAACTCTAAAAGATCGCCAACTGTTCTTAAATTAGCGTTTTCGAATTTTTCAAGTGTTTTTTCGCCAACACCTTTTACTAAACCGAGCGAAGAATTCAAATTCATTACTTTATTATATCACATATTGATTACGGCTAAAATTCCTTATAACAAAAAAATGAGCAGTTTTCACTACTCATTTTGAAATTTTAAACCTTATTTACAACCGGAATAACGATTGGCGTATGACCAGTTGAATCAAACAAGATATGAGAAACATCATCCTTGATCTCTTGTTTCATATCTGCAATTTCGATTTTACGTTCAACTTCGCGATCGGTTTTAATTCGCAAATAATGACGAATCTTACCAATCAATTCTTCACTATCTTTAAGATATACAAATCCACGAGAAATCACATCTGGAGTCTTCAATAACCGACCCGTTTTCTTACTAATAGTTAGAACAATAATAAAGATTCCCTCTGTCGAAATATGCAAACGATCTTTTACAACAGCATCATGAACCGTGTTTCCAGTATTGTCATAAAGAATTGATCCAACATGAACGCGGCCACCTTTTTTAATTGTGCGCTCTTTGGTTAATTCAATAATATCACCGCTATCCGCAACAAGAATTTCATGTCGTTTTAGCCCAAGCACTTTTTGCGCCATTTCGGCATTATGTTGAAGCATATAGAATTCACCGTGAACTGGCAAGTAGTTTTTTGGACGAATAGTTTCAACCAATCGAACATGATCATCATAATATGCATGCCCCGAAAGATGTAGAGGGCCAATTCCGTGATAATGACCACGGCCGTGTTGAATTACACCGGCACCCTCGCGCAACAATCCATCCACTGTTGAGGCAACTCTAGGCTCATTTCCAGGAATAGGACTTGATGAAAACACCACAACATCAGTTGCTTTAATTTTCACAAATCGGTGAGCTCCAGTTGCCATGCGGTTCAAAACAGCATTTAATTCACCCTGTGAGCCGGTACATACGATTGAGACTTTCGAATCATCAAGTTTAACGATATCTTCCATTTTCACAATAACATCTTTAGGAACTTTAATTTTTCGTGATCGCAAAGCAACTTCAATTGCGTTAATCATTGAGAAACCTGCAAAAGCCACTTTCCTATTATGTTTTACCGCTTCATCGAGAATCAATTGCAATCGATAAATCTGACTTGAAAAACATGAGAAAATCAATCGAGCGTGAGGGTAAGCCGTCATAACTTCGCCAACGCTTTCACCAATGGAATATTCACTGTGTGGGTGTGTTCCCGGTGTATCGATGTTAGTACTTTCGTTCATTAATAGATCAACGCCTTCTTTTTGCGCAATCTCAGCAAGGCGTGGAAGGTCGAACTGCGTATCAACTGGATCATTTTCGAAACGCCAGTCACCCATATGTACGATGTTTCCATTTGGCGTACGAATAACCATCGCTACACATCCTGGAATTGAGTGAAGAACATGTACAAATTCAAGTGTCATATGCTCAGAAATCCTAATCTGTTCATGCTTGAACGGATCAACAACTTGATAGTTTGGCGAAACTTCAACAACCGCTTCTTCCATTTGACGCTTAATCATACCAATCGTAAAATCAGTAGCATAAATTGGAATATTGTTTCCAAATTCAGGCAAGAGCTGACGAACCGCACCAATGTGGTCAAGGTGGGCATGAGTAAATGCAACCGCTTTAACTTTATGCATATTATCTTTCAAATATGTAATATCCGGTGTCATAAAGTTTACACCAGGGTAGTCTTCGTTAGGAAAAATTGAACCCATATCGATAACTAAGATTTCATCCATATACTCGATTGCGAACATATTTTTACCAATCCCAAACTCGCCCAAACCACCAAGCGGAATCACTCGCACACTATCTTTTTCTGGGCGAAGTTTTTTCAACTTCGAAGCTGTTAATTGTTCACCATCAAAGCCATTGAATAGCGATTTATTAACAGGGATATTTACGATATGTTGCGTTGCGCGCATATTAATGTCATTTGAGATCATTCTTTGAGCACGAATAACTGCACCACGCCTTGTTGTTGTTGGTAGATTTACCTTTTTTGCATCATTTTTTTGTGAATGATTGTGCTTAGCGATATTCTTTGCTTTTTGCTGAGCCACTTTCGAAGATTTCTTTTCGCTTTCTTTCTTGCTGTTTCCAACATATTTATCGCGATTTTTTTGCAGATCTTGCGCCTTTTTTTGTAAATTAGCCCGCTTTCGAGCTTGCTTTTCATTAAAATTATTAGTCATTATTCTCCTTGATTTAAAGCGTTCGAAAAATTATTTTTAAAGGTCGGATTTTTTCGAACAAGTAATATTTTAGTACTTTCATTTTACCAAATCTTACAAGGAAAGTCAAATAAAAAGAGCCCGCGGGCTCAAAACTAAAAAGCAAAAAACGATATTTTTATACGCTCTAAAAGAGAAAATTTATAACCTCTCTCCTTTAACTCTTTATATAAAATAAAGATCGTGTCCTTTTTGGGATGTGGGATTTTAACTTTATTTTTTAAAAGAGTTTTTATACCTTTTAAGATAATTTCACGGTGTTCGGGCTCTAGATAATCTATTCCATAATAAACAAATCGTGGTAATACATCTACAAATTCCCTTTCGAAAATATTATATTTTTCGAAAATAGATAACTCAACCATATCTATGTTAGAGATTTCTTTTCTCGCGGTTCTTGAAATATCATGTCCAACACCTCGCCTAGTGATATCAGAAAGCTCTTTACGGAAAGCTTCACAAATATGAATTTTTTCTTCAAAATTCATAGAATGTTCTTCTATCAATTTTGGAATACGCTCTCCGATTATCTACACTAAAGCCCGAGGATTACGAACACCCTCCAACGATAAGTCGTTTAAAATCCTGGTATATTTGCTTTTTTCGTCTAAAAGTACTTCTTTTGACATTTTGGCTACCTCCAAAAAATAAGATTATTTAACTATACGCCTTTTTTGGATTTTTGTCAATAAAAAATCCCTGCATATTTGCAAGGATGTTAAGAGATTCTTCTCATTGATTACTACCAACAAAGAATAACCATACCGATAATAACGGCCCCAACAGGAATAGCAACACGAAGAATGGGCGGAATAGGTAGCAAAACAGCTGATAAAAAAATACCGGCAGCAAAAATGCGAGTAGCTACAACCTTCTTTTTAAGATCTCTTTCTACTACATCTATCACATAGTCATCCATCATGTAATCTTCTTTCATCGTGTCATATTCACTTTCTCGCACAAAAGCTACTGCAGGATATTCATATTCTGGAAAAATTAACCATTTTCCCTCTTCTTCCGAATATATCACAACAAATTGTTTTGGTGCACGAATTTTGGGCTCTTCGATAATACAATATAAACCGCCTACAGCAAGAAGTATAACACCTATTAGAACACTAGCAAGAGATGGATGAAACAAAATTTGAAAAATAGCCTGGACAAGACTAAAAACAAACAAAAGAGCATTTATCCCTTTATAAATTGTTTTTCGACGCCTAGCAAAATATTCTGTAGCCTGATTCATATTTTTGAATACTGGCAATTCTCTGCCGTTGTGCTGTTTCTTAACTAGTGTCATAAAAACTACCTCCTAAAAAAATACTTTCGCAAAAGATACGAACATATATTATAGTATCATATTTTTTAGATAAGTCAATAACGGCCTCCTTTTAGTTATAAAATAAAAAAGACAGCCTTAGCTGTCTTATTTTTTGAGGTGTTTTATGCAAAGTCTTGCAAGACCTTAATCAATTGAGGAGTATTTTTAGTTTTAATTTCTACCTCGATTTGATATGGGGTATTTTTCTTAACGCCTTATTGTTGTTCATATGTATTACAATTCTAGTAACCTCAACAATAATCACAACCGCACAAGCAGCATAGCCATTAATAGAGAGTAAAACCCCCATTAAAATATAGCCCGCAATTGAGAAATACTCTTTTTTTGCATTAATCTCTAGCTGTTTTTCATTTATAGCTGCTATGTAAGCATTTTTCTCTTCATCGAGTTCACTCTCTAGTACGAAAGCTACCGCAGGATAATCATCTTTTGGAAAAATCAGCCACTTACCGTCTTTTTTGGAATAAACTAAGCGAACATCTTTTGGTGCACGAATGTCGGCTTCTGTGCTACAAGAAGCACTATAAATCACAAAACCAACAATAAAGCTGCCAATCAATCCAGCTAAACCTAATTGATAGCTAAAAGATAACAAAACGGCTACAAAGAAGCTGTAACAAGCCGAAAAAACAATCATCACCCTAAGAATCGTTTTTCGGGCTTCGCTAAAATATTCTGTCGCCTCATCCATGTTTTCGAATACTGGCAACTCTCTGCCGTTGTATTGTTTCTTAACTAATGTCATAGAAACTACCTCCTAAAAAATACTTTCGTGAAAATACGAACATATATTATGATATCATATTTTTTGAATAAGTCAATCAAATGCTTTTTAACTCCAAAAATAAAAAGACAGCCTTAGCTGCCTTATTGAGGTGCTTATGTGAACTTTTGTAAAATTTTAACTATTTCATAAGGTTCACTAGTTTTGATTACGTCATCAATTTGATATGACGTTTTAACATAGAAACTTACTTTAATTATAACACCTTTATCGAATGTTATAGTTCTCATCTTAACATTGAAGTTATTTTCAGCTAAAGACAAGATATCTCTTTTAGTAGCTGTTAAACCAAGAGTTCCACATAAAAGTGCAATAAAAAACACAATAAATCCTACTATATTGGGGGCGTTTTCAGCAATGGCGATCGCCATAATCGCAAAAAAAGCAAACAGCATCACTATAAAAAAGATATAAAATTCAAGAACTTTTTTATTAACTTGATTGTTAATTTTTCTCAAATATTCAAAAACTTCTCTCTCTTTTTTCGAAGGTTTTTGAACTTCTTTCGTTTTTGGAAAAACATTATACCAAACTAAGTTAGCTCTGTCATTTCCAAAACGTTCTTCGTCAAATATTGGCAAATCTTTGTTTAAATACCAATACCCAAAAATACCGATCTTATATCTGACTACGCCAAGAATAAATACTATTAAGAAATCATAAATGGCCAGTCTATTATTCTGTTTTATTAACAGAATAAATAATAGAACAACTGCAACAATAATACAGAGATCTATCATTCTATAAACTATTTTACTATTCTTACTATTCTTAAAGAATAGTTTGCCCGGCTTGTCTAACCACGAGTTTTCTTTAGCAATGCTTGTATTAGCCTTCACTTTTTCAATTTTAGAGCTCTGAAAATTTCTCATCCTGTAAATTTCTGATATTTTCATAATATCCACCTCTTTTTTTAATTTTCTTTACTCTTTCGAGTAACTTACATATTATACAACACTTTTTGATATTTTTCAAGTCATTGCCTGGTTTTTAAAAATCTGTTAAACTTATTACATGAATGAAAATTTCGACTTAACCGACTTTTCGAAAGATATCTTTAATGATTTTTCGAAAACCGAAATTCAAAAAACGCAAAATAACCCTAAAAAAATCCCAGTTATAATGATTTCTGGTTTTTTAGGCGCTGGAAAAACAACATTATTGAATCATCTTCTAAAAACCAACCCTAATCTAAAAATAGGTGTAATCGTTAACGACTTTGGAAAAATAAATATCGACAGCAAACTACTCTCTGGCAACTTAGACCAACAAACTATTGAACTCAGTAATGGCTGTATTTGTTGCATGATTGGAAGTAACGGCTTAAGCGAGCCTCTAGCTAAACTCGCCAATAAAGACTCTGATCTTGACGCAATACTAATTGAAGCTAGCGGAATTGCCGAACCTTATGACCTTCTTAAAACTTTGCAATATTCCGGGAATAAATATTCTTACTTTGGCGGAAATATCTATATTATTGATGCTCAAAATTTCGAAAACGCTAGTCGGGATTTTCCAACACATTTTAAAAAATGCTTAAAAGCGAGTGATATTATTGTTTTAAATAAAACCGATTTGGTTTCAAAGGACAAGCTCAATAATATTGAATCTATAATTCGCGAGCTAAATTCGCAAGCGCCCATTATTCATTGCCGAAATTCACAGATTGATTCAAAAATAATTTTTTCTTGGGATAAAAAACCTTTTACGAAAAATATAAAAAACACCCATGACCACAAAAACCATATACATCATGAATTTGAATCAATTTCTTTCGAAACAAGAAAGCCGATCGACCCTAAAAAATTCAATGCTTTTTTAGACAATCTTCCTCAAAATCTTTTTAGAATGAAAGGAATTTGCTATTTCGGGATGAAAGGTTACGAGCAAAGCTTTATAGTGCAGACTGTTGGAAAAACCGTTAATATGACTACTGAAGAATGGGGAGATGAAGAACCTAAGACTGAGCTGGTTTTGATTGGTACAAAAATGAATAAAAGCAAGATTATCCAACAACTTAAAAAATTAGAAGATGATTTTCCAGATGAAATTACACCAGAAAATATGGTAAACTTCGAACGATTTTTCTTAAAAAATAATAAAACCGACCTTTGAGTATTTTGGTCGGTTTTATATTGCTTATATTTTCATTAAGAAATCTTCTACTTGCTGTTTATCTCGTTCGATTAACTCAATTCGCCCAGAAATTTCACGCTCACCCATTTCAATTGCTCGCGTCAAACTTGGGTCATTTTTTAATGGTTCGAAGAAATCTTTAAACTCTTGTAATTCTTCTCGTGTTCTTAAAATTACACCAGAATATCGTGGAAAATCATTATAGCTTTTATCTCCATCAAATTTTTGCGTAATAGCATCCCAATTATTTCGAAGCCAAGTCCACGCAAGTTTTCGAATTTTCGTGTTTCGAAGCAAATGAACATACCAGCTCAAAACATCTTGCGAACGAATTACATCATCTTCAAGCATCTTTTCGAGTAATTTTTTACCCGTTTCAGGATTTTTAGTTGCGGTTAAAGCAATCATAAGATCATCACGATAATCTACATTTGTTGTGTTTTGATATTCTTCGATAAGCTTTTTAATCAATCCCGGAGTTTCATCAAATCTTATTTTTGCTGTTAAAATTAAACTTCGAATTTCAGAATCAATATCTTCCATATTTTGAGCTTTCGCAAAAATTTCTAACGCACCGTCAATTGCTTCTTTATTTTCCGCATAAATCATATGCGCAAGGATTGAGCTACGATTCTGCGTATCTTCCTCGTCTTCATCAGCCTTTTTAAAGAAGCCAAGTCGCTTAAATTCTGATTCTGCCAAACCACCAACAAAATTCTTCATTTTTTGAGAACTTTCAGAGCCTTCATCTACAAAAATTTTCAATTCGCCAATCAAGATACTGATCATATCCCAAACATTTAGAGAAGTTTCATTTTTATAGTATTGCAAAGTCTTCAATAGATCAACACTGGAAATTTCACCACCCCTCGAAAGCAACGATCGTTCTTGCAAGATCTGCAATCGCGAAACTGTATCTAGCCCACCATTTTGCACTTTTTCTAAAAGTTTTTCGAAAAGTTCACCTTCGTAATTACTGATAAAATGCGCAACATTACCTTTATTGAGCTGGACAAAATCACCCGTTTTTTGACAAGTTAATTCTTTTTGATTCATCACTTCTGGTAGATTAGGTTGATTTGAATGCAATAAAATTGGCCAAATTCGGTTAGTATCTTTTCCTTCACCGATGAAAAATTGCTTTTGTGAAAGCTCCAGATTATCACCACTATTTTTTACTAAAACGCTTGGATAACCGCTCTGAAGAAGCCATGGATTCATAAAATCCGCAACATTTTTTCCAGATGCTTCACTTAAACATCGCCACAAGTCTTCACCTGCCGTATTTTCATATTTAAAACGTTCAAAATATTCACGCAAACCTTTTCTAAAAGCCTCATCACCAATATATTCTCGAAGCATGTTCATTAATCTCGCGCCTTTTGCATACACAATCGCACCGTCAAAAATTGTACCGATTTCATCTGGATGATGAACAGGAACATGAACCGATTGAACTCCGTCGATTGCATCACGACGTAAGCTCAAAATAGCTTCATTTACCGCAAATTCTTCCCAGATTTTCCATTCAGGCTCCAATACGTCTGTTGCAAAATACTCCATCATTGTTGCAAACGATTCATTTAACCACAACTCATCCCACCACTTCATTGTAACGAGGTTTCCGAACCACTGATGCGAAGTTTCATGAGCTATAACCAATGCTACATATTTTTTAGAAGAAATCGAAGACTTTTCATCCGCCAAAAGAGCAGTTTCGCGATAAGTTATCAAGCCCCAGTTTTCCATTGCACCACTAGAGAAATCCGGCAAAGCAACGTGATCACATTTTGGAAGCGGAAACTTTTGATCAAAGAAATCTTCATAAAACTCCAAAACTCTTACGGCAAAATCTAGTGGAAACTCGAGTAGGCTAGATTTTTGAGCTTTAGTTGCCAAAACCGAAACTTCAGTCCCGTTTTTTGTTTTTTTTGAAACTCTTTGAAGATCGCCTAAAACAAATGCTAAAAGATAGGTTGACATCCGTGGAGTTTTTTCAAATTTAGTAATTTTACTATTTTTAAATTTTTCTACTTTTTCGGGGTTAGTATTTGACAAAACTTCAACATCTTTTTGCGAAATAATCTCTAATGAAAAAGTTGCTTTAGCTTCAGGCTCATCAATACAAGGAAAAACCTCTCGCGCATGATGGCTCTCAAATTGAGTTGCCAAAAGCTCCTTTTTAACACCATTTTCCTTATAATAACAAGGGTAGAGACCGTGCATTGCATCCGTAATTTTACCTGAAAAACAAATTTCAAAGCTAATTTCATCATCTTGATTAAAATTAAATTGATCTATTTCAACCTTGATTTCATCTCCATTTTTCGAAAAAGTAGCCTTTTTATCATCTAAAAAAACAATTTCTTCGATATCTAAATCTTTTGCATGAAGAAAAATCTCCTTTTCGTTTTTGACTGTCCCAAAAATCTGTACCTTTCCTGTAAAGCTACGCTTATCCGCTTGAGATAAATCCAACAAAAGCTCATAGTGCTCAGGATTAAAATCATTAATCAATCTTTTAACACTCATTCAAAATTCTCCTCTTAAAATCCGTTATAATTTCTTCAATCTTAGCACAATCTTCTTTTTTAGCAAATAGCCATTGAGCATAAATTTTTATTTTTGGCTCTGTTCCGCTTGGACGAATCGTAATTCTATTCTCGGGTTTCATAAATTCGAAACTAACAGCATTGCCACCTTCGAGCATATTAAATTTACTTTTTTCTCCCGTAGCAATATTGGTTTCCGTCAAATTTTCAAAATCTTTAATTTTTGTTGCGCCAAAAGTTTCTTCGCCACTTCTAACTTTTTGCATAATTTCCTGCATTTTATTAAATCCATTCGAACCAGAAAATTCAACAGACTCTGTTTTTTCTGTAAAAAAGCCAATTTCTGAATAAATTTCATCCAACTTCTCACCTAAAGTTTTATTCTCCCTTTGAAGATCTGAAGCTAATTCTGAAATGATTAGTCCAATTGTTGCAGCATCTTTGTCTCTAGTCTGATCACCAACTAACCCACCAAGGCTTTCTTCGAATCCGGCAATAAAAATTTCGCCCTCAGATTCCTTTTGCAAGATTTTTTTACCGATAAATTTAAAACCAACCATTAAATCATCATAAATTTTTACATCATACTTTTTAGCTAAAGCATTTAGCGCGTCGGTAGTAACAAAACTTTTGCAAATAAACCTTCTATCTTCAAAATATAGATTTTCATACTTATTTATTTTGTCATGAATTTTCGAAAGAAGATAATCTGCAGCTAAAATTGCTGTCTGATTCCCTGAAAAACTTCGAACTTCACCGTTTTTTTCAAGACTCATCACACAAATTCTATCTGCATCTGGATCTGTTGTTAGCGCAATATCCGCGCAAGTTTGTTTAAGTTTTTCGATTGCCATTTTGTTTGCAGATAAGTTTTCGGGGTTTGGCTTTTTATCGGGCAGTGTTAAAAAATCTCCGTCAAAATTCATCTGTTCATCAACTAAAATAATATTATTAAAACCTGCAGATTTTAACGTTCGCAAAAGATTTGTCGAGCCAGTTCCGTGAATTGGCGAAAATACAATCTTAGCATTTCGATTTTTTCCTACAGAAAGTTTAGTATTTGTGTTTATATATTTTTCATCAATCTCTTTACCTAAAATTTGAATTTCGCCACTTTGTTTCAACTCTTCAAAATTGCCAATTTTAATATCTTTAATATTTTGTGCAATTTTCATTATGTTTTTATCATTCGGTGAAGAAACCTGCGCTCCGTCATTCCAATAGACCTTAATTCCGTTATCTTGAGGTGGGTTGTGGCTAGCTGATATCACAATTCCGGCTGAAGCTTTAAGCTCACGAACAGCAAATGATAGTTCTGGAGTTGAACGCGGAGAATTAAAATAAAAAACTTTAATCTGATTCGCCGCTAAAACTTCAGCGCACCTTCGCGAAAGCTCTTTCGATGAGTTTCGAACATCCCAACCAATAGCAACGCTCAAGTTATGTTCTTTTTTCAACTTTAAATAATCAGCTAGCGCTTGAGCACTTTCTGAAATAGTAATTAAATTAATTCGGTTTGGCCCAACACCAACTTTTCCTCGCCGCCCTGCAGTTCCGAATTCCAAAACTTTAAAAAAAGATTCCTCCAACTCTTCCCATTTTTCATCAATAATTAATTTTTCTATTTCTGTATGAAATTCTTTATATCTTTCATCAAAAAACCAAATTTTAAAATTTTCGAAAGCTGATTTCGATAAATGATTTTCAGCATTTTTTAGTTCGTTACTCACAATAGCTCCTTTTTACCATTTTATCACTTATCTCGGATAAAATCAAAGTGCTTGCGTTTTTGGCTTTTTTGTAGTAAAATATGCTCGATGAATAAATTTTTAAAGAAAGCTCAGAAAAAAATTTCCGACGACAACACTAGAGGTGCTCAAATTGGACTTCTTGAAGAGGTTTTTAACGATATATATCCTAATCGTTGGACAGTCTATAAAGTTAACTTCTTTCGCGGAATAGCTTTCGGTTTTGGTAGCGCGATTGGTGCAACAGTTCTTATTTTTCTTCTTGTATGGCTTCTTAATTTCTTCGTAAATATTCCCGGAGGAATTGGAGATTTTATCCAAGCAATTATACATGCAATGCAAAGCCGAAGACAAATTTAAAATCACCCTTTGAAAGGGTGATTTATTTTTAATTTCCAGAATCGCTAGAACTGCTATTCGAACTTATCGAAGATGGCCCTGTATAACTCTTTGAAATTTTATAACCGCCAGAATCAGAAACTTCAACAGTTATATTCTGACCAGCCTTACTGAATGTGTAGTCTGTAGATAAAGTATTTCCAGTTGGAACGGCGGTACTAATAGTAGCACCATCAACTTTTACTACAACAGAATTTATATCAAAATTACCTTTATTAATATTGACATTTATTCTATACGTGTTTGAATTCGGATGCCTTGAGTAAGAAACACCTGATATGCTTGGTTGACTATCAGAACACTTGTGTATATCGTCTTCTTCATTAATGTTGTATCCATCTGGAACTGTAACTGATTTCTTCTTCGAAATAGGGTCTATTACTTCAAATACAGTTAACTTAATACGAGTTGAGTCTGGTGTACATTTTGTCGCTTTCTTTTTCGAAATACTATCAAACTCGACTTCTCTAGATGTTGAACCGGTTTTGTTTTTATCCCACCAAGAAGGACAAATATCGGTTCTTCCATTTATAGTACAGCTTCTGATGCCCGCAGGTTTATCTATCTTATCGCCAGACTTCCATTTTCCGTTTGCAGCATAAACCTGTTTATGTACGGAACTCATATAGTCATTCACTACTCGACGTACAGCACTGTTATCGGAAGATCTTAGAGCTCGTCCATCATGATTACCACTCCAAACACCAGTAGCTACAACAGAAGAGTAGCTCATCATCCACGAATCTTTTGCGGCTCCTTTACCGTTGTCAGTTGTTCCTGTTTTTGAAGCCGTCCAAACCCCTGGAACAACAAATCCATAACTTCGACTCTGACCTCCAAAGGTTGTCGTTCGAGCACTAGCATCAGAAAGGATATCTGTCAATTCGTACGCTGCCTGCTGGTCAATAACCTGCTTAGATTCATCTTTCCATTCATAAATTTTTTGATTCGAAGAGTTTTTAACCTCAGTAAAGTAAGTTAGCTCTTTGTATGCACCTCCGCGAGCGATAGAAGCATAAGCATTCGTATGCTCATCTTGATGAACTGAACATCCACCACCAATAGCGGCAGAAAGACCAGCATTACTATTCTTACAGTAAGATTTATCGCCAAGTTGCTGTGCAACACTAATACCATCATTAACTCCAACTATCGCTAAAGATTTAACCGCAGCAATGTTTAAAGAGTTACCCAAGCTAAATCGTATAGGAACACTTCCATAAAACTGTTTAGATGCATTTCTGAGCTGACAAGAACCGTAAGTTCCTGCACAATATTGAGAATCAATATTTTCATCCTTTAGAATAGTACCTGGAGTATAAACTGTATCTTTTTTATTGAATAAAGCAGCGTAATCAACTACCGGCTTAATACTTGATCCAGGATCTAGAGAGGAAGTCGCAGCATTCGTTTGACCATAACCTTCTTTATTATAGTCAACTGATCCAACCTGAGCGATAACTTGTCCAGTAGTAACATCCACTGATGTCATAGCGATATTGTCGGCACCGCTAATATACAGTGTTTTAGAACCTGCATTAACAGCCGATTCAGCAAGTGATTGAGCTTTAAGATCTACTGTTGTTTTTACGGTAAGACCTCCAGCACCGACAACTTTCACACCAAGCTTTTCTTCAAGTTTCTTTTTAACTTCCTGTACGAAGTGCGGTGCTTTGATATTGGCATATTGATCTCTCTCTGGTTTAATAGTTGCCAAAATATCAAAATCTTTAGCTTCTTTAGCTTCTTTTTCGGTGATAAATCCACAAGAAACCATATCGTTTAGCACTTTATGTTGACGCTCAACTAGACTCTTGTTAAATTCTCTATTGTAGGGATTGTAAATTGCGGGGTTATTAGGAATAGAAGCCAATAGGGCTGCTTCAGCTAAAGTTAGATCTTTAGAACTTTTTCCGAAGTATGTTCGAGCACCAGATTCAACTCCGTTTCTTCGTCCACCATAAGGAGACTCATTTAGATAGAGTGACAAAATCTGATCTTTATTATACATTTGTTCAACTTGGACCGCCAAAATCATTTCTTTAATTTTTCGCGGTATTCCACTTAAACCACGCTCATTTGACTCGTTCGAAAAATAAACCTGCTTGATTAATTGCTGAGTTAATGTTGAACCACCCTGAGTAGCACCACCCTTAAAATTATTAACAAAAGCTCGAACGATAGCCGTCAAATCAACACCTTTATGTTTATAAAAATCCCTGTCTTCAATAGCGACTGTAGCTTTTTTAACGTAGTCGGATATCTCAGAATTCTCAACAACTAGCTTATAGTCTCCAGAACCTTTATCTTCCCATAAAAGCTCACCGTTACGGTCGTAATACTTAGAAACAGTTGTCTGAACTCGTTTCGCCAATTCTTCAGGTTTGATCTGATTTAGGTCTTTTGAGACGTAAGCAAAAGCAGCAGCAATAGCAATTCCGCTAAGAATAATTATTGCGCCTAAAATTTTTAGGCCCATAAACAAGCCTTGTTTACTAAACCAATATTTCAAAACTCGCTTTGGATGCAGCCTATAAAAGAATCTCTTCACTGGATCTTTTGGTAAGCTTGCAAGGTATTCCGCCCTTTCGCGAGCTCTAGAATCTTTTTTCTCTTTCATTCTATGCGCTAAATTTGTATACAAACCTAGATTATTCTGCCTTTTGAGCGCACCACCTTTCTTCAAAGATGTACGTTTTTTGGTAGAACTCTTTTCTTTATTAAGCCTATTTCTTCTATCCATACTGACTACAATTATACCGCACATGCTTATGCATTTCAAGATGCTTTCTAAACCTATTTAGTGGAAAAAAAACACTTTTTATGTTAATATATATCATATAATCAAGTAATAGGAGACAAAATGAAATTATCAGAAGAACTAAAATGGCGAGGTTTCTGGAATCAGACCACCTTCAAGGATCCGGAAATTTTAGACAAAGAAAAACTAACAATTTATCTTGGCGCCGACCCTTCTGCAGACAGTCTTCATATTGGCCACTTAAGCGTTTATATGATGGTCCGTCGCTTTCTTGATCATGGACATAAGGTGATTCTCCTTGTTGGTGGTGGAACCGGAATGATTGGCGATATGCGAGATACAGAAGAACGAGATTTACTATCCGCCGAAAAAGTTGCAAAAAATACTGAAGCATTAAAAAAACAGGTCTCAAAATTATTCGCAGGACAAGATTTTGAAGTTGTAAATAATGCAGATTGGCTTTCGAAAATTGAATTAATACCCTTCCTTCGCGATATAGGAAAAAACTTTAACATGGCTGAACTTATTAGCCGTGACTTCTTCAAAAGTCGGATCAATAATGGTAACGGCCTTAGCTTTGCTGAATTCACTTATACATTATTACAGGGTTACGATTTTTGGTACCTTCACAAGAATAAAGGCGTTTCTCTTCAAGTTGGCGGAAGTGACCAATGGGGAAATCTTCTATCTGGAGTAAACCTAATTAGAAAAAAAGAAGGAGACGAAGTCTTTGCAATGACCGCTCCTCTCTTAATTAACCGTTCAACAGGGCGAAAATTTGGAAAATCAGAAGGAGGAGCACTCTGGTTAGATTCTTCGAAAACTTCTCCTTTTAAACTATATCAGTTTTTACTAAATTCTGATGACCAAAGTGTTTTCGAATATCTTAAAATCCTCACCACTCTAACAAAGGAAGAGATCGAATCAATTGAACAAGACCATCTCAACAACCCCCATCTACGGATTGCTCAAAAGGCTTTGGCCCAAAATGTCGTTGAGATTGTTCATGGTAAAGATAATACAAAAAATGTCATATCCGCAACAGAAGTACTCTTTGGCGGAAAAGAATTTAATTCGTTAACTTCAGAAGAAATAAACATCCTTAAAAATGAATTACCTTCAACTACTAAAGACCAAGCTATTACAGATATATTAGTAAATTCAGAGACAACGAAAAGTAAGGGTGAAGCAAAGAGACTTATTTCGGGAAACGCTATTTCATTTAATGGCGAAAAAATCCATGAAGATATTGATATTAATCAAAGTGGAATAGTCAAAAAAGGTAAAAACAACTTTATATTAGTTCTGTAACATAATAAAAAAGACGGTAATCTCAACCGTCTTTTTTTTGATTATGTTTTTTCTATTAAACTTTCTTTTCGAAACCTTTTTTTGCACCGTCAATCGTGTTTAAAGCTCTTTTTTGAATTTTAGCAGCTTCTTTTTTAACATTTTCAGCAGTCTCATCGGCTTTCTGCTTGGTAGTTTCCGCAAATTCACCAACTTTTCCTTTAGTGTCTTCAACAAACTCATTAGCATCTGAAGCAACTTTTGCAGTTTTTTCTGTCGCAATATCAGCAACTTTTTTAGCCTTTGTTTTTAAATCTTTTCGAGTTTCTTCACCACTTTTTGGGGCTGATAAAATTCCTGCAACAGCACCAACCATAGCGCCGATAGCCAATCCTAATCCAAATTTTTTACTCATTTATTTTTCTCCTTTTTTAAATTTAAATTTATTAAACATATCTAATACTGTTTTTCCGATAATTATTGGCGATGTTACTTGAGCAACATTTTGCGCAATACTATCTATACTTGATGTAATATTTTGCATTTTTTCTGTAACATCGCCAATTTGACGAGTCACTCGAATAACCAATATAAAAGTAATTATTCCTAGTGTAATAAAAATTGCAAGCGCTACAGATAAAAATACAACTAAGATTTCTGCGGCAGAGCTCATTATTCTCCTTTATCGTTTTTTGATTTTATTATTTTTATTTTGATTTTTTTACAAATCTGATAGTATTGTACCACAAAATAATTCTTATGTCAATAGTTTTTCTAAAAAATAATAACTACCCCTTAAAATAAAGTGTAGTTATTATTTAGAATTATTATATTTTTTCACGAATTAGCTTTTGGGCTAGTGCTGGGTTTGCCTTACCTTTTGATTTTTTCATAATCTGACCAACCAAAAAGCCGATCGCTTTATCATTACCATTTCGAATGTCTTCAATTGCTTTCTGTGAAGCTGAATCCGCCAAAACCTCATCAACAATTTTCGCAATAGCACCTTCATCTGAGACTTGAAGTAAATTCATTTTTTCAGCAATCTTTTCTGGCATAAACTCTAGATTTTCATCATCAAGCATTGCCAAGAAAATTTGATGACCGCCGTTAGAGCTTACTTTTTTATCGTGGACTAAATGAGCCAAAAGAGTTAATCGGCGAGGACCAACATAACCTTTATAAACTTTATCCATATCGAGTTCTTCGCTTGGCGTTGAAGCAAACCAATTAAAGATTCGCTTCATATTTTCTTTATGTTCTTCAAGTGTGTATTCTGGCAAGAACTCTCTAATAGTCTCTAACGCATTCTCCTGTCCATTCTCCCAAGGTCCATCACCCCAAGTTGCTAGTAAGAGTTCAGCGATTCGATAATCACTCAAAGCATATTCGATCACAGAGCTATCAAGCCCAAAAATACTAAATTTATCTCGGAAATAGTCTGGCATGATTGGAAATCGTGCTTGCATTTTTGAAATTTCTTCATCACTCAAGATAATCGGTGGAATATCTGGATCCGGCATATAGCGATAATCTTGGGCTTCCTCTTTACTGCGCTGAGAGAATGTTTTTTGTTCATCATCAAGCCAACCGCGCGTTTCCTGCTTAATTTTTTCGCCCTTTTCTAGTAATTTAACTTGGCGTTCAAATTCATACTGAGCCGCACGCTCCACGCTTCGAAAACTATTTAAGTTTTTAATTTCAGTTCGCGTTCCAAGTTTCTCTTCACCAAATTTTCGTGCCGAGATATTCACATCAAAACGCATATTTCCTTGATACAAATCACCATTCGTTACATCTGCAAAGACCATTCGCTTATGTAATTCTTCAGCATATGCTCGTGCTTCCTCGGCTGAATGAATGTCGGGCATAGAAACAATCTCGATTAAAGGTGTTCCAGCTCGATTTAAGTCAACCAGCGAATGATCATTAAAGTGGGTTAGTTTTCCAGCATCTTCTTCAAGATGTGCATGTTCAATCCTCACTTTTACTTCACCACCACTCGGGAGCGGTGCAATAATCTCACCAGCGCCAATGATTGGCTGATAAAGTTGTGAGGTTTGATAACCTTTTGGTAGATCTGGATAAAAATAATGCTTTCGATCAAAACGACTCACGTTTGCAATTTTAGCATTCAAAGCTTTTCCTGCTCGAACCGCTAAACGCACAGCCTCTTTGTTTAAAACTGGTAGCATTCCAGGCAAACCAAAATCAATTGGTGAAGTTGCTTCGTTTGGTGTTTTATCTCGAGCATCGTTATCGCTTCCACTAAAAAGCTTAGTTTTTGTTTTCAATTGAACATGACATTCAATACCGATTGTCATTTCATATTTTTTTAAAATATCTTCCATTAAATTGCTCCTAAATCTTTTAAGGCCTGTTTAAAGCTATTCATTGCGCGACGAGTTTGGTCGAAATTAATTTGTGCATCATTTTCATGCGCAATCACATTTCGAAGCTTATGCGCGTGCCAAATTGAATTTGGGCTCGAAAGCCTGTCTTTTGCATTTTTTAGCCGCTCACCCATTGTTTGTCCAGAAATCTTCAATTCTCTCATCGCTGTGTCAACAAGCTTATCGGCATTAATTAGCGCCAAATGCCAAGTTGCTGGCTCATCTTTTTTAATAGAATTTTCAATTTTTAGCCAGTCGCCCTGAAATTTAAGTTTATCGAGCTGAATTTTTTCAGTTTTAGTTATTTCAATAAAAAAGAATAAAAGTCCAGCACAGATCAAAATTGAAACTGAAAGAATTATTAAATCCATTATTTTTCCTCCAAACTATCTGCGAGTGCTAAGATCTTTGAATCAGATTCCATTTTTCCAATAATTTGCACACCTACTGGTAAACCAGCTTCAGTTTTGCCTGCAGGAACAGATATTGCTGGTAGGCCCGCTAGAGACGCAGGAACATTCAAGATGTCAGCAAGATACATCTTTATAGGGTCATGCACATTTTCGCCAATCTTAAATGCTGGCGTTGGCGCAACTGGACCAACCAAAAAATCTACACCCTCAAACAACTTATTGAATTCATTTATCAAAATTGTTCGTGCTTTTTGTGCCTGTAAGTAATATGCATCATAAAAGCCGCTCGAAAGAACATATGAACCAATCATAATTCGGCGTTTGTTTTCAGCTTCAAAACCTTCATCGCGGGATTTTCCAAATACCTCGCTAAGATTTTTTGCTTCTTTTGAACGCAAGCCATATCGAATTCCATCATACCGAGCTAGATTAGAAGAAACTTCAGCTGGAACCACAATATAATAAATAGCCAAAGAATATTTACTCATAGGTAATGAAACTTCGACAATTTCATGACCGGCTTTTCGCATTTTTTCAATATAGTTTTCAGTTACCTTTCGAACTTCAGGGTCAACTCCATCACTCAAAAACTCTTTAACAACACCAATTTTTGCCTTTTTTGGCGCCTTTTCTTCTTTCCAAAAATCAGGCAAGGTCATTGCGTCACGAGAATCAAGGCCAGCCATAACACGCATTACAAGCTCGCTCTCTTTAGCAGTTTTAGCAAAAACGCCAATCGTATCAGTTGAAGAAGCCATTGCGACAACACCAAATCGAGAAACTGTTCCATAAGTTGGTTTTACACCATAGACACCGTTAAAGCTAGCTGGCTGACGAATTGAACCACCCGTATCGGTTCCAAGGGTGAAAGGAACAATATCTAATGCTGAAATTACTGCCGACCCTCCAGAAGAGCCACCAGCAACACGGGTTTTATCAACTGAGTTTTTAGTAACACCAAAAGCTGAGTTTTCTGTTGATCCACCATGTGCGAAAGCATCTAGATTAGCTTTCCCAATACAAATTGCACCCGCATTTTCTAATTTTTCGATAGCAGTTGCTTGAATTGGAGTCATGAAATGCTCAAGCATTTTGCTTGAAGCTGTTGAAGGCGACCCAAATACCAAGAAATTATCTTTCGCAACAAAAGGCACTCCAGCCAATTCGCCAACTTTCTCACCTTTTGAAATTTTTTCATCAATCTCTTTAGCTCGTTCTAAAGCTCTACTTCCAATCAAACTCGTAAAAGCATTAAACTCCTTAGCATTTTCAGCCTTTGCTAGTGCTTCTTCTACAAACTCAACGGCTGTCTTTTTACCAGACAGAACTTGTTCTCTAATTTCAAAAATATTCGTCATAATTCTCCTACAAAACCTTTGGAACCTTTACTTGATTATCTTCAACATTATCACCAGCCAACTTCAAAAGCTCAGCTCGCTTAACACCGTAATCATTAATTTCATCTTCTCGCCAAACATTTTGATTTTTCGAAACCGAATAAGTCGGCTCAACGCCGTCTGTATTAAGTTCACTAAGTTGTTCAATATATTCAACAATATTTCCCAAGTCAGTTTGAAGATTAGAAACTTCATCATCGCTTAACGAAATACTTGAAAGCTCCGCTAAATGCCTAACTTCTTCTTTTGATATCTTTTCCATATACTTAAGTATATCACTTTTTATATTTTTTTTAAAGTGTACATCTTGTCTTATTTGGTTATTTAGCAATAAAAAACAACCGCCCGAATATCTTTCGAACGATTGTTTTTTTGTATAGATTAACGCTTTGAGAATTGTTCTCGTTTTCGCGCTGATCGTAAACCGTATTTCTTGCGTTCTTTTTCGCGTGGATCACGCTTCAAGAATTCTGCTTTTTTCAATACTGGTCGCAAATCTGCATGAGCAACAGTTAAAGCTTTTGAAATAGCGAGTTTAATAGCGTCAACTTGACCAGCTAAACCACCACCGTTAACTTTTACTGTAATATCAAAATCTGATTGTTTACCAACCAATGCAAGTGGATCTGTAATTTCAGCAAGCATTGATTTATTTCCATCAAAATATTCAAGCGCAGGTTTTTCGTTAATAGTAAGACTACCTTTTCCTGAATATAGTCGAGCTCGAGCAGTCGCAGCTTTTCGTCGGCCAAGACCGTAGAAATATTTAGCTTCAGCCATGATTATTTAACCTCAACTTTCTTTGGTTTTTGAGCTGAATGGTTATGCTCTGAACCTACATAAACTTTCAAACGTTTCATTCGTTCAGCTTGAAGTTTATTCTTTGGAAGCATACCTGAAACTGCTTTTTCTATAATCATTGCAGCGTTCTTTTCGCGCAATTCTTTCAAAGAAGCTTCACTCAGACCACCAGGAAATCCACTATGTCGATAATACATCTTATCTTCTTCTTTATTTCCTGTAACTTTAACTTTTTCAGCATTGATAACAATTACATAATCTCCACTGTCTGTATGTGGCGTATATGTAGGCTTGTTTTTACCTGTCAAAAAAGTTGCAATTTTTGCGCTAAGTCGACCAAGTGTAGCCGATTCAGCAGCATCAATCAAGATCCAATCTCGTTTAACTTCAGCTGGTTTTTGTGAATAAGTTTTTGCGTTAATTGCCATTTACTTATCCTCACTTTCGTGTTTAATTTCATCAACAAATTCAATTGTAGCCATTTCTGCGGCATCACCTCGACGAATTCGAGTTCGCTCAACTCGCAAATGTCCACTATTTCGTTTCGAAAGTTGTGGTGCAATAACATCTACTAATTTATTTGCTGCGTCAATATTACCAAGTTTGGCCATAACTTGACGACGGTTATGTAAATCACCTTTTTTAGCTTTAGTGATAAGCTTTTCTGTGTAGCGCAAAGTCTCTTTGGCTTTTGGCAAAGTTGTTTCAATCTTGCCATGAATGACTAACGAAGTCGCTAAGCCTTTGAGGAGCGCTCGGCGTTGATCGCGTTCACGACCAAATTTTCGCCCTTTATATCCATGTCGGTGCATATTATAAATTTAACTCCGCTATTTTATCTTTTACTTCATCCAAAGCTTTGCTTCCAAAGCCTTTAAGTTCACGCAAATCTTGTTCGGTAAGGTTTACTAAGTCGTGAACAGTGCGAATGTCATTGTTGACAAGCGCATTTGTTGTTCGAGCTGTCAAGTTTAGATCTTCAATTGGTGTATGAAGCTCACTCGCCTCATCCTCGGCCTCCTCGCCAAGAGCTGGAGCAGCCTCAATTGTTGTAGATCCTGCAAGAGCCGTATACTGGTTTGCTAGGATTGCAGATGCTTGTTCGAAAGCTTCTCGAGGAGACAATGAACCGTCGGTCTCGATAGTTATATTAAGCTTATCAAGATTCGAAACTTGTCCAACACGAGTATTGTCAACTTTGTATCGAACTCGCAAAACCGGCGTAAAGATAGCGTCAACCGCAATCATATCGCTATGAATTCGATCTTCGCTTGATTCTTCGATCGTTTTGTATCCATGACCAGATTCAACTACAAGGTCCATTACAAACTTAGTTTTTGCATCATCGATAGTTGCAATAATTTGATCTGGGTTTACAACTTCCATATCTGCGCTAGCTTGAATATCTGCAGCAGTAATCACTCCAGCACCAGTTTTTTCTAATCGAAGCTCAACAGGTGAATCAGTATGAGCTTTGAATTTAATATTTTTAAGATTCAACATGATGTCAACCACATCTTCTTTTACACCTTCAATAGATGTAAATTCATGACTAACTCCGTCAATCTTAAAAGCAACTATCGCTGCACCATTTATGCTAGAAAGAAGCACTCGGCGCAAACTATTTCCAAGCGTATTCCCGTATCCAGGTTCAAGCGGTTTTACAACAAAAGTTGCAACGTTATCGCTTAAATCCTGAATTTCGGCAAGCGCCGGATTGTGAATTAATTTTGACATATAAACTTTTAGCTCCTTACCTTTTATCGTGAGTAGTATTCAACGATTAGCTGTTCATTGATTCCAGCTTCTGCTTCTTCTCGTTTAGGAAGACCAGTAATAGAAACTGTCATCTTTTTGCCATCAGCCTTCAACCAACTAAGTGGTGCTGGTGCTGCATCAGCAATAACATTTTCAAGATTTGTGAAATAGCCAGATTTTTGGCTTTTTGGTCGAACAACAATCTCATCGCCAGACTTCAAACGAATTGAAGGAATATCAACGCGTCGTCCGTTTAATAAGAAATGTCCGTGGCTCACCAATTGGCGAGCTTGTCGACGTGAAGTTGCGAAACCTGCACGATAAATAGCATTATCTAAGCGAAGTTCCAAAAGTTGTAGCAAGTTTTCACCAGCCAAACCTTCACGACGTGATGCTTCTTTCATCAATCGTGCGAATTGTTTTTCAAGAAGTCCGTAAAGTCGTCGAACTTTTTGTTTTTCACGCAATTGAATTGCATACAAGCTTGGTTTTCCTTGTCGAGAACCTGAGTGTTGACCAGGAATACCACTTTTACGTGCCATAATTTTGACAGCTTTTCTATGAAGGGCATAGCCTTCTCGGCGTGATTGTTTAACAATCGGAGACCTATCTCTCGCCATAAATTAAGCCCTCCTTGCTTTCTTTGGACGAACGCCACCATGTGGAACGCCAGTCACATCTTTAATACTTTCAACAGCAATGTTTACATTTGAAAGTGATCGGATCGCTGAATCGCGACCTAGACCCACACCCTTAACGAAAACATCTACTGATTTTAGGCCATAAAGAGCCTGTGCATTTTCGGCTGCTTTTTCAGTTGCAACCTGCGCTGCATAAGCTGTACCTTTTTTGCTTCCGCGGAAACCACACGCACCAGCGCTCGCTGCTGCTAAAGCATTACCTTTTTTATCTGTAAAAGTAATGATTGTGTTGTTGAAGGTAGCTTGAATATGCATTTGACCTGATGGAACAGATCGGCGCTGTTTTTTACGACTAACTTTTTCTGCCATAATTCTATCCCTTTCTCAAATCAAGTCTTACTTGCTGCTTTTGGCTGTGCTCCACCAACGGCGATTGCGCGACCCTTTCGAGTTCGTGCGTTCGTTCGTGTGCGCTGACCGTTTACAGGTAGACCTGCTTTGTGTCGCATACCTTTATAGTTGTTAATGTCTTTTAGACGTTTAATATTATTTGCCACGAGGCGTTGCAGATCACCTTCTACAGTGTAATCATTATCAATAATTGCACGTAGTTTCTGTTCTTCAGCCTCGGTGAGATCTTTCACCCGAGTGGTCGGCTCAATATTAGCCGCCGCAAGGATGGTTCGCGAAGTTGTTTCGCCAATACCATAAATGTAAGTAAGAGCGATCCAGACTTGCTTTTCTGCTGGGATTGTTACCCCTGCGATTCGAGCCATACTTAACCCTGCCTTTGCTTATTCTTAGGTTTTTTCTTATTGATAACACGTAGTCGACCTTTTCGGCGAACTAAAATGTCATCTGGACTGATTTTTTTAACACTTGCACGAACTTTCATAAGTGTATAAAAACTCCTTATCCTTTAGGTTTATATTATCTGCAAATCCCCATAGAAATAATAAGCCATTTAAATTTTGGCTTTTTCTATTTTGAACTTGCTAGTCTCTTAGGCGGAAGCTGATTCTTCCCTTAGTAAGATCATAAGGGGTCAACTCTACTTCAACCTTATCGCCCGGAACTAAACGAATATAATGCTTTCGCATTTTTCCGCTAATATGAGCGATGATTGTATGCCCATTTTGAAGCTCAACTTTAAACTGCGTGTTTGGCAAAGCCTCCACGATTCGTCCTTCCAATTTTATTACTTCCTTTTGAGCCATAAATCTATACAATTTTACCCTATTATCTTTAAAAAGTCAAGAGTTTTTTAAAATTTTAAAAAATAAAAAAGCGATCCGTAGACCGCTAACTCTAAATCCAGAGACGAAATTCTTTAGAAAGCCATCTCTCAAAACCTTCGAGGTCTCTAATTATTGGTGACTCCTTTTTAGCATTTGAAAGAATATTTTCAATAACCGGTCGCCGCTTCCTTTCAGAGATTACTGTAAATTTACAACGCCTATCAGACTTATCTGAATCTTCTCCTAAAAAATCAATAATTTGATCGAAAAAAGTTATTGAAGGGTTTATGACAAATGCCTTATCCGCATATTTCATCATCGAAAAATCACCCTGAGTATCGCCCGCCGCAATAACAAAAAAGTCCTCTCTGTTGAATAAGTATGGCTTTTTACTCATCTTCTCCAATACTTGTTCAACAAACATGTGCTTGTTTTCGAATGTCCGAATTTTAGTTTCTCTAAAAATTCCTTGGTCGTCCTTTTCGTAGTCTTGACCGATTCCCATATAGAAATCGTATTCTTTAACAAAAGCATCCACTAAAAATTTTGGAGAACCGGAAATAGCGACTAGCTTAAACCCTTCTGTTCGTAAAAAGTTAATCATGTTTAATGTAGAGATGTAATCTTGACTACCTCGATATTCTACCACAACTCTTCGCCCAATTTCACGAACTTCTTCAGAAGTGTATTTTTCTAATGCTATCATTGCAAAAGCAACAACCATTTGACAATATTGACCAAACAGCTCATCCGAATTCTTTTCAGAAGTTTTATAGGCTTTTCGAAGTTCTTTTATCTCCTTCTGAAGACCCTGATACTTCTCTAAATTACCCCCACGATACTTGTAGTCGCGGATGAGAATTTCATACAAACTTTCTGGCAGTGGCCTTGTTCTAATCGTTCCATCAATATCGAAAAATGCAACCTTCTCTTTAAAGTTTGGCATAACCAGTACCTCTTTTCTAAAAATGTGCTAGAACCATATCATAGCACATTTTCATTGTTAGGTCAAATTACATTTTTCGAACCGCTCTTAACATTACGCGTTTATTGAAAGTGTTTTTAGAATAATCCCAGTCGCCAACACAAGTGATCATATTCAAGCCCTCTTTTTTCGGGTCCATTGAATTTAATATTGTTTTCATACCGAGAGGGTTGCTTTCATTGTTTATATCCTCAACAGACATCTCCCTGTTGTCGGCAACTTGATAAGTTATACGTTGACCATCACCACGTTCAATAATAATCTCAGACCCCTTTGAAAGGCTTCCTAAATTTTCAAAAATACCACCTTTCGTCGGACCACCATTATGCCCATCAATTAAGACAGCTCCTTTTCCAGCGCCAGGTAGTCCACTCTTAGTATACCATCCTGCATCATAAATCGATTTTGGAGAATCTAATTGTCCAGTATTTTTAATTGTTCCGATTTGAACAACCCTTGCATTAGATATTTTTAAGCTTGGTATTGAAAGATATCTCGGAAAAGAGGGGTTAGGAACCTGATAGTCATCCTTTTTTTCTTGGGTAACTTCCGTTTCATCAACCTCATGACTAGCCACGGTCTGACCGGAGCTTGAACTTATATCTTTCGTTTGAATAAAATTAACATAGAGATAAAAACCCGTATACCCAATCAGTAAAAACCAACAAACACTAAGCGCGACAACAACTACTTGCCTTGATTTTTTCTTAGAGTGTTTAACTTTCATTTAATCCTCTTATTTATAGTCGTCGTACGTGACCATTAACGCTCGTGAGTTTACTTGGCGAATTGTTTCGAGAGCTACAGTCACAACGATCAAGATACCCGTTCCTCCGATAGATAGATTACTACTTTGAATTGAAGCAAGGTTATATAATAAATAATCAGCCACGAATGGCAATAGAGCAATCAAACCAAGAGCTACTGCGCCAAATAGATTTAAACGATTAACTACTTTATTGAGGTAATTAGCAGTAGAGATTCCCGGACGAACACCTTCTATAAATCCACCTTGTTTTTGCAGATTGTCTGCAATCTCATTTGAATTAAATACGATTGAAGTATAGAAATAAGTAAACACAACAATCAGGATAAAGTACACTGCTGGATAGATAAATGATTCAAGAGAAGCACCAGTAAAGGTTCCTTGGTTCGGTGCCGAGAACCATTTAATAAGGTTATTTGCTAAATCAACATTAACTTTCGCATTTTTCATAACTTGACCTATAAATGCAGGCAAGCTTAAAAATGAAACAGCAAAGATCACTGGAATAACTCCCGCAACAATCAATTTAACAGGTAAAATACTTTTAATACCACCATAAGAAGAATTGCCATGAACTCGTTTTGCATAATTAATAGTAATAACACGTTGAGCTTCATTAATTTTAACCAGGATATACAAAAGTATTAAGCTAACTACCGCAAGAATTATTGCTACCACAAAAGTAATCCTATTAACCGGTAGCGTAAACCATCCAAAAACACTTAGTGCACCATCTTTAGTATCTGAAATTGAAGAAACTAAAGTAGCTAAAGTTGTTGGTAGCTGCGAGATAATACCAGCGAAAATAACCAAAGATATACCGTTTCCAACACCTTTTTCAGTAATAATTTCACCGATCCACATCAAAAGAACAGATCCTGTAACCATAGCCGTGACAGCAACAATCCAGTTTGTAAGACTCATTCCATTGAAGGCTGCAGAATTTGATTGAAGCACCGTAGTCTGAAGAATAAAAACATATGCAATCGACTGAATAATCGCCAAAGGAACTGTTAAAATTCGTGTCCATTGGTTAATTTTACGACGACCAGATTCACCATCATTATTCAACTCCTCAAGAGAAGGAATAGCTTTAGTCATCAACTGAGTAATAATAGAAGCTGTAATAAATGGACTTAATCCAACCAGCATAATAGAAAAGCTAGTCAAAGCTCCACCCGTCAAAAGATTAATAAATCCACCTAAATCCGTGCTTTTAATAGCCGATTCAACAACTTCTTTAAGATTCCCTGCATTAGCAAGCGGAATTGGTACGTGCGCCAAAAATCTAAAAATTACTAAAAGCCCAACCACCCCAAAAACACGCTTCTGCATGTCTCTATTTTTCATCGATTTAACTATTGTTTTCCAGTTCATAGTTCTTATTTTACCATACTTTCTATCTTATTTAAAGTTAAAAATTATTTTATCATAAAACAGCAAATCATTACTAAAGCTAGAATAATTCGATACCAGCCAAATAGTTGAAAATCATGTTTTTTAAGATAGTCGATCAAGAATCGAACAACTATCATTGAGATAATAAATGTAGCCACCAAAGCAACTGTCAAATACATAATCTCACTAGACGAATACTTGAAACCGTATTTTACTATTTTTAGCGCACTCGACCCTAACATAATAGGAATACCCATAAAGAATGAAAACTCTACAGCAATCTTACGTGAAACCCCTGTTAATAAACCACCAACAATAGTTGAACCACTTCTAGAAGTTCCTGGAATCAAAGCCAACATCTGATATGCACCAATTTTAGCAGCGTCCTTATATGTCATATCTTCAAATTTTTCAACTCGTGGAGAAATTCTATGAATAGCACGATATCGTTCAATCACGATAAATAATGCACCATAAATAGCCAACATTGAAGCAATAACCCACATGTTTTCGAAATGTTTTTCAATAAAATTATTAAATAGCAAACCAACAACACCAGCAGGAATCGCACCGATAATTATCTTTTTCCATAACTCGATCGTTTCATGTTTTTCGCGAGAATTTTTATGTCTATCCAAAGGATTAAGTCTTGACCAATAAATAAAAACAATCGCCATAATTGCGCCAAGCTGAATAACAACCATAAATAGGTCTTTAAAATCTTTTGAAAAACTTAGTTTAGCAAAATGATCAAATAAAAGCATGTGTCCGGTACTTGAAACTGGAAGCCACTCGGTGATTCCCTCAATAGCACTAACTATAACCACCTTTAATAATTCTATAATCTCCATAACTTATCCCATTATATCACTTTTCGAAAGATTTTTAAAGTGTTGAAAATAAGCATAAAAAATATTGTTTTTTTTAGTTTTATGCGTGTTATAATATTTATGTTTTCATATTCTGAAAGCATAGCACATTTCAAAGGAGGAATTTCTTATGAAGTTCAAAAAGTTTTTATTTGGTGGTGCAGTAATAGCTACTTCAGTAATTGCAATAAGCCTTATTACAGCACAACCAGCCTATGCGGCTGGTGGTAATGTGTTTGATGGAAACGGACAACCCGCGTAGGTATGTGGGTAGAAGTTCAAGGTGGACGTTCAGGCTGGGCAGAACTCTGTGGTTCGGGGAGCAATAGAACTTGGTATTATGATACCCAAGGCAAACCCTATCAAGTTCATGTGGGAGTTGGAGGAACGCCACAAAGGTGGGACTCCAATATCAAATCTGGATGGAATTATAATCAAGGAGGAGCTGTTCAAGTCAATACTGGCTACGATTATTGGCACAGAACTAACGTAATAAATGTATCGCCTTCAAGATAAAATTCCTTCAACGTCCTGAGCAAGACTAAAACTGCTCTCTTTTTATATTTAACAGAGAGGACATCTATGAAAAAATCATTAAAAATAGGACTTATAGCATTAATAATACTTACAATTTTAAATACAATTGCAATTATTTTTATTTATTCACGAGCAAATGATGCTTTTGACGACCTATATAAAAAGACAATGGATTCTCGGACAGAAATAGAAAAAATCAAAAATCAACAACAAAAATAACCCAAAAGGGTTAATTTACATTAATTTCACCCGAAGTCTTAATATCGTTATTAATTCTTTGGTGAAGAAAAATTACTCCAGCCGAAAGAATTAAGTTACATAAGATGAGCAACAAAACCGCAATTATTTTAAAAACTTTCTTGTCTTTTTGATTAATAAATTTCATAAATATCCTTTCAATTAAAATAGCTCGTTCAAAAAAATTATTCTATTTTATGTATATAAAATATCCCTTATCAAGAATTTCTATAACTCTTGTAAATTCCTTAATTCCTATGCCTCCGAAAAAATTTCTATACTTCACAAAACCAGCAACAGTGGCCCTCTTAGTTCCATAAACCCTAAAGTTTCTGGAAGCTCCAGGCAATTCTAATATGGAATTTTGCCCAGACGAAGGAACAACAAAAAAGTTTGTCAATAGTTTTTTATTTCACCATTCTCTTTCTAATTTCCGCAATCTGGTCACGCAAATCTGCCGCTTCTTCGAAAAGCAAATTCGCACTGGCAAGATTCATCTGATTTGTTAAATCTTGAATCAAGTTATTCCATTCTTCACGCGGAATTTTCCTTAGATCTAGTTTTGGTTTTTTGTCTTTTTGCGGAATAATCGCGCGCAAACCTTCACTAATTTCGCTTGCAACACTTTTTGGTGTAATATTGTTTTTTAGGTTATATTCTTTTTGAATTTCTCTTCGCCGATTTGTTTCATCAATCGCAAGTTTCATTGAACGAGTTATTTTATCGGCATACATAATAACCTTTCCTTCTTCGTGTCTAGCTGCTCGCCCGATCGTTTGAATTAATGCACTTTCTGAACGCAAGAAACCTTCTTTATCCGCATCTAAAATTGCAACTAAACTAACCTCTGGTAAATCCAAGCCCTCACGCAAAAGGTTAATTCCAACGAGAACATCATAAGTTCCTTCGCGTAAATCACGCAAAATATCGCCACGCTCCAAAGTGTCAATTTCACTATGAATATACGCTGTTTTTATCCCGTTTTCTTCCAAAAATCCACTCAAATCTTCAGCCATCCTCTTGGTTAGAGTTGTAACCAAAATACGCTGACCTTTCGAAATCCGTTTTTGAATCTCCTCCATTAAATCGTCAACTTGGCCTTCAATTTTTCGAACTTCGATTTCAGGATCTAACAACCCCGTTGGACGAATAACTTGCTGAGCTGGTTTTGGTGAATGCTCAAGTTCAAAATCACCAGGGGTTGCCGAAACATAAATCGCCTGATTGATATGTTTATAAAATTCATCAAAAGTCAAAGGTCGATTATCGAGAGCTGAAGGTAAGCGAAAGCCATTATCTACCAAAACAGTTTTACGCGCTCGGTCACCATTAAACATCCCTCGAACTTGCGGTAAGGTCATATGTGACTCATCAACTAAAAGTAAAAAATCATCCGGAAAATAATCCAGCAAAGTTGCAGGTTGCTCACCAGGTGCACGCTCAGTTAAATATCGCGTATAGTTTTCTATCCCTTTTACAAATCCAGTCTCTCGAAGCATTTCAAGATCATATTTTGTGCGCTGAGCTAATCGTTGTGCCTCAAGATATTTTTTATTTTTTTCGAAATATTCATATCTCGCATAAAATTCCTTCTCAATTTGTGGAATTGCTCGATCGATAATTTCTTTCGGCGTAGCGTAGTGAGAATTCGGAAAAATATCAAAAAATTGCGGTTTTTCAAGAATTTCCCCTGTTAGTGGATTTGTGATAGTCAACCTATCAATTTCATCACCAAAAAATTCTACCCGCACTGCTAAATCTGACCCCGCAGTGAAAATATCTATAGTATCACCACGAACTCGAAAAGTTCCGCGAGAAAAATCAACATCGTTTCGTTCATATTGAATATCTTTCAAATGCCTCAAAAATTTATCTCGATTATACCGCATTCCAGGTTTAATATGTAACGCCATTTGCATATAGCTTGCCGGCGAACCGATACCATAAATACAGCTAACACTTGAAACAATAATTGTATCACTCCGAGTTAACAACGCCTCCGTTGCGGCGTGTCGAAGCTTTTCGATTTCTTCGTTTATTCGCGAATCTTTTTCGATATAAGTATCCGTACTTGCAATATAAGCCTCTGGCTGGTAATAGTCAAAATAGCTCACAAAATAATGAACTTCATTTTCAGGAAAAAACTTTTTAAACTCACCATAAAGTTGAGCAGCAAGAGTTTTATTGTGTGCAAGAATTAAAGTTGGTTTTTGAGTGGCTTGAATTATGTTCGCCATCGTGAAAGTTTTTCCACTTCCGGTTACACCAAGCAAGGTTTGCTCATGCTCACCCTTTTTTAAACCCTCAACTAATTGTGAAATCGCCTGCGGTTGATCACCTGTGGGCTGATATTTTGATTTTAATTTAAACTCGCGATATTTCATTATTTATATTTTATAATATATTTTATTAAAAAGCAAAACCGCCCAAATTGAGCGGTTAGTTTTATCCGTTTCCAGCGCGTTTTTCTGAAAGATGGTCATCATCTCGTGGTGCAATGAAGTCTGCATTTTTTTCATCAAGTCGTGCAATCACTTTTCGAACGAGCCGTTCAGGGTTATTGTCATAAATTATATCTTTCGTTCCTGGAGCTTCAACATTTTGCAAAAGCGTTGGAACATAATCAGCCAGTGCCATACTTCCAAGCAAAACACCGCAAACTTTGCGAGATTCTAGAGCAGTTGCCAGTTCGTGAAGCGACCCCATTCGGCCGCCAACCGTAATTACCGCATCGCTTGAAAGCACCAAGTGTGTATCACGCCCAACATAGCTCATCCCTGTAAAATTAATATAATCAAAAGGCTTAAACGGCAATTTATAGGTGTTTACGTGCTGCCGAAAACTCGAAGCAGGCGAAAAACCAATGCTCAAGCCCGTTCGACCTTTAACACTAACCGCACCCAAAGCAGCGTAGTGCGGTAAACCAACCGTTGCACCAGTTGTTAAAATCTTTCCTTGCCGAACAATCTCTTGCCCGAGCCTAAAAGCTAAATCCTTTGAAGCCATAACACTATCTCCGGTGGCAGCCCCAGAAACACAAATTTGATATCTCATTTTTCTCCTTTTAAAATATTTTTTCTTCTAGTTGTTTTTTTGAATAATTTGAAAATACTTTTTGGTATTTTTCTAAGATTTCTACTTTTAAAGCTTCTTGAAAATTTTCGAAAACCAACTTATCGGTATTTTTAAATTCTTTTTTTGAATTCAACTCAACATCTTTTTTATGTGCCGAAACAAAACCATCTTCAGTAAATATCACCGATACCTCATTCTTCTTCCAAAAATCATCATCATTAAGCTTATTTTTTAAAGCCGAAATTGCTTCTACATTCAAAACATCACTCTGTAAAAAACCCAATTCCTGTTCTAAATCACGCGATTTTTTATACAAGTTTGCCATAATCTGCGCCGAAACGCTTTTTGTTTGTGGCTTTTTAGATTCTAAACTAGTTATTTCATAATTAAACCTTCGTGCATAAGCACCTCTTAAACCTAAAAGCTCTGAAAGTTTATAAGTTTTCATTATCGAATCTCCTCCATCGGCATATCGTGAAGATTTGAATCTTTATATAAAATTCCTTTTTTAGCACCCAGATATTGAATCACAGAAGTTGAATTTGCACTTGCGAATAGAATACTATGCTTGATATCTGCACCCTGAGCCCATTGACTAACAAACCCAGAACCAAAAGCATCACCCGCACCCGTTCTGTCAACTGAAGGAATATCTTCATACATTCCAGCATGAATAATTTTATTCTTTGTCTCAACCCAAACACCGTTCGGACCATCTGTTAAAATCATCACTGACACAAATTCTGCACCGTTACGAACAATTTCTTCAGCAGATACACCCTCAAAAATTAAACTAGCTTCTTCTTTATTTAAAATTAAAATTTCAACATCTTTCAATAAAGTTCGAACTTTTCCTGGATTCTCGAGTTCATTTTTACCAGGATTCCAGGCGATTTTTGCACCCTTTTTTACCGATTCTTGAATTATTTTCGAAATAACATCAAATCTTCCAGCTAAGTTAGAAAGATAAACCCAATCAAACTCACCATATTTTAATTCAAAATTATCAGCATAAATATGTTCTGACGCACCACGATAAGTTAAAATTGTACGCTCACCGTTTGGTGCTAAAATAATTACCGAATAATCTGTATTATATCTACTTGAAAACTCCACCCGAGATGTATCGATAGATTCTTCATCAAGCATTTTTAATACCTGCTCTCCCGACGAATCCGACCCAACTACACCCATAAAACTAGATTCTAAACCTTGTCGAGCGAAAGTGGTTGCAGCATTTGTAGCGCCACCACCACTTGAAATTTCAATATTTTCAACCGTTATTTTAGAGCCCAAATCAAGCTCAACGATATCTTGATTCTTTGCCATTGAGATCAATTTAAAGTCTGGCGAATTGCTCAAAAAAACATCTTGAGTAGCAGCCCCAACTGAAAGTATCTTAGGTGATGACACTTTTAAATTGCTCCTTTACGATTAATTTCAGTCTCCATTTGATGATAAGCCTGCTCTGGATCTTGTGCTTGCATAATTGCCGCACCAACATTCACGACATCAACACCAGATTGAGTTAAGTTAAAAACGTTCGAAAGATTAGCGCCACCATCCCAGCCGATCTCAACATTACTATTGATAGCTTTTATCAATCTAATTTTTTCAAGTTGCATCATATTTGCGACACCACCCATTTCGCCCAAGTTGCCACTAAAAATTAAAATGTGTTCTGCAGCCTTAATTGCTGGCGCAACTGTCTCTGGGACAGTTGAACGAAGCAAAGCTAAACCTGGCTTAATCATAGTTTCATTTTTAAGTCGCTCAAAAATAGGTACAAGATCTTCTTCAACCTCAGAATGAAAAACTACCATATTAGGATTAAGTTGAATGATCGCATCAATATGCTCACTAGGACGAGCAACCATCATATGAATATCAACCTTCCATTCTTGAGGCCACCAAATTTGAGTTTCGGGCAAGGTTAAATTAGGCGCAAATTCGCCATCTGTAACATCAATATGAACCCTTTCGGCAAAAGGAAAGATTTTCTCAACCTGCTCTTTATATTCTTCTGGATTGGTTGCTAAAATTGCTGGTGTAATTATCGACATTTAAACCTCATCTATCTGATTATTTCTTCGTATAAAACGCGGTGCAGCCGCAAAAGGAGTTTTAAGCCAAACATCTACGGTCTCCTTCCACATGTTTTCCATATCATCTTTATCGAAGACTCGCGCGGGCAAACAGAGAACATTACTATCATTGTCGTTACGAGTCCATTTTGCTTCTTCAGGCTCCCACACAACAGACGCACGAATACCTTTATAACGGTTCGCGGCCATTCCCATTCCTTGTGCACCGCCACAAATTAGAATAGCACGAGAATCGCCCTCATCACTGGCGCGAATTTTCGAAACCGCCATGTGCGCAAATTCTGGAAAATCATCATTTGGATCATATTCAAAACCGCCAATATCTTCTATATTGTAGCCGTTATTTTTTAAATATTTAAAAACTTTTTCTTTAAGGTAATAACCCCTGTGGTCTGCACCAATAAAAATCTTCATCAAAAAACCTTTAAATATTTACCGCTACGTCAGCAACAATCTCGACCAAGCGGTTAGAATATCCCCATTCATTATCATACCAAGCTACAACCTTAATAAGATTTCCGTCAACAACGTTTGTCAATGATAGGTCAACAATAGAGCTATGAGAATTTCCCTTGAAATCCATCGAAACCAAAGGTTCATCTGTAACCGCTAGAATTCCTTGATAAAATGGATCTGCGGCAGCACGTTTGAACACTTCGTTAATCTCTTCTTTTGTTGTATTTCGCTTCAAAACAGCAGTAATATCGCTTAACGAAACAACTGGTGTTGGAACTCGAACTGACAAACCATCAAATTTCCCTTCAAGAGATGGAATAACTTTTGCGGTCGCAATTGCTGCACCGGTTGTAGTTGGAACTATATTTTCAGCTGCCGAGCGAGCCTCGCGTAAATCTTTTGCTGGAGCATCCAAAATCCTCTGACTTGCTGTATAAGAGTGGACTGTCGTCATCAAAGATTTTTCGATACCAAATTCGCGTTCAAGAACCGCCATCACTGGAGCGATACAGTTTGTCGTACAGCTAGCGTTAGAGATAATATCGTCTTCGCGCGTAAGTTCATGTTCGTTCACGCCAAGCACGATAAATTTAGCACCTTCACCTTTTGCGGGTGCTGAAATCACAACTTTTTTTGCACCAGCATTAATATGTGCACGAGCTTTTTCTGGTTGGACAAACAATCCTGTTGCCTCAATTACAACATCAATACCAATTTTTCCCCAAGGCAAAAGCGCCGGATCACGCTCTGCTAATACACGAATTTGTTTTCCGGCAACAAAAATTGAGTTTTCATCATAAGACACATCATAGTGATAAGTTCCATAAGTTGAATCATGTTTTAAAAGATGTGCTAAAGTTTTTGTATCTGTCAAGTCATTAATCGCTACAACTTCAATATCATCTCTTTCAAAAGCTAATTTAAAGGCATTGCGACCAATTCGCCCAAATCCATTAATTGCAATTTTTTTAGACATTTCGTCTCCTTTTTATTAAATTTCCTAGTTCTATTTTAACATAAACGCTTTAAAAAATCTAGAGAAAGCGCCAAATTAAAACCCCACCGCTAAAGGTAGGATTTCAACTTTTCTAGCAATATACTTATTAATCATTTTTCACCAGTCCTTCTCTCTTTAATCGCCTCGGTATTCTTGATTAGCCCTAAATCACCTCTTTGACGAAGTTGCAGCAAACAAAGCCTGATTCGTATGCGCGAAGTTTTTCCTATAAAGGATTGATGACATCGTCTTTAATTTTATCAAAAATCTGGTCATAATATTTATAAAATTCTTTAAGATTCACCTCATTACCTTCAACCGCACACAATGCTAGGGTTAAAAGAGTGTCTAATAGATCCCTATTTTCAGAATTTTCATATTCTGTAGAACCCAAAAGTGTTACAACCACTTTCGGATTCCTTGAGATTTTATCCTTAATTTCCATATTTCACTCTTTCAATTTCACCTTGCGACAAATCACGCCATTTTCCATTTTTAAAAACCCTAAAATACGATTTTTCAAAAGGAACCTCTTGCAATTTTAGCCAATCCAAAACTTTTCGAAAATTCTCCGCACGAAAAACAAAACCGTCGTAGCCAAAATCAAAATTCTTAAAACTCATTTTTTGCGGGTTTTCTTCGTTTAACATTTCGACAAAATCTTGAATCACAAATTTAGGATAATCCAAAGCTTCACCTAACAAAATCGATTTTTCTCTTTCGTTACCATGCCAAGAAAGACTTTCAGCCTCGAGATATTTTTCCAAATTCTCAATTTTGCGAAAAAGAAAAATTTGCGTCTTCGAATGCGTGCGGCTTTTATTCCAGAATGAGTTAAAGTGAATATTCTTTCGAAAAATAGTCCGAAGAATTGAAAATTTCATTCTTCCCCAAAAGTTATTCTCAAAAACCAAAATCATACTTTTACGCCGCTTCAGCGCAAACGCCAAAATCATTTTTCGATGAATTTTCGAAAGTTTCATATTCTCCTTTTACATTTAAAATTAAAGTTGGAAAAATCAAAGAGGTCAACATATTTTTCAAATTTTATTTTTCACCTGATTTTCTCGCCCGAATTGCTTCAGCATTTTTAATCGGCTCCAAATCACCTCTTTGGCGAAGCTGTGAACGAAGCTTGATTCGTGCGTGTGAAGTTTTTACTAAATCAAGCCAATCAATCTTTGGCTCAGAACTCTTACGTGTTAAAACTTCAACCACATCACCCTTTTCAAGCGGTTTATCGAACGCATGAATTTTCTCATTTACGCGAAAAGCGTAAGCATGTTTACCGATATCACTGTGGACCATATAAGCAAAATCCAGCGGTAAAGCACCTTCGGGTAGATTGTAAATATCGCCTTTTGGAGAATACACAAAAATCCGATCACCGAAAATATCAATTTGAAGCTGCTCGGGATTAATCTCTTCACCATCTCTTAGTCGTTGCGCAACATCTTGAAGTTGAACAATCCATTGTAGTTCATTTGAAAGACCGCCGTTTCCTTTAACTTCACTGCGCCGTTTTGAAGTTGCTCCAGAGATATAGTCTTTGCTCGATTTTTGCTCGTGATAATGAAAACTCGCCGCCAAACCGCGCTCGGCAAACTCATGCATATCACGCGTTCGAATTTGAAACTCTGCAATTAATTTCGAAGGTGTGATCACAGTCGTATGTAGCGATTGATAACCGTTTGGTTTTGGCATTGAAATATAATCTTTGATTCGTTCAATCATTGGCTTATAGATTGAATGCAAAATCCCCAAAACACGGTAGCAGTCATCTTTCGAATTCACAATAATTCGCAAAGCCATTAAATCGTATACCCGATCAATATCGCCCCTGGTTTTTTTAAGTTTTTTATAAAGAGAATAGACACTCTTAACTCGCCCTGAAATTTCAAACTCTACACCCGCTTTTTTTAGCTCTTTTTCAACCTCTTCACGTACTTTTCCTAATTTTCGAGTACTTTTACCGAGTCGTTTTCGAATTTCATTTTCAAGTCGCCTATATTCTTTCGGATTTAGGTAAAGAAAAGCTTGTTCTTCCATTTGCATTCGCACGCGCCCCATTCCCAAACGGTCGGCAATTCGTGCAAAAACATCCAAAGTCTCTTGGGCAATTTTCTTTTGTTTTTCTGGAGACATGTATTGTAAAGTCTGAACATTATGCAATCTATCTGCCAATTTAATAATCACCACGCGGACATCTTGCCCAACCGCAATCAATAATTTCGAAAGATTATCTTTTGTTTGAGGGAGATAAGTTTCAAGATTCCCCATCCCTGCACGTGCCTTCCCAACCTTGGTTACACCATCAACCAAAAAAGCGATATCTTTACCAAAATGTTCTTCAATTTCATCTAGCGGTGTTTCTGTGTCTTCTACAACGTCATGCAAGACCCCCGCAATAATCGTATCAATATCCATACCCCATTCAACCAAAAAACTTGCAACCTTCAAGGGATGTGTAATATATTCTTCACCTGATTTTCGCATTTGACCTTTGTGTTTTTCAGTTGCAAAATCAATTGCCTCTTCTAATTTTTTTATATCTTCCGTAGAATAAAACGGTTTTGAAATTCTTAAGAGTTCAGCCTTTTCCATATATTAATTATACATAAATTCCAAAAAAAATCAATTATTCAACTTGACTTTTATAGATAAATATTGTAATATATAAAAATACGAAAGTTGAACATTTCAAATTGATTTTCGATTTTTTTAGGAGGTGCTAACATGGCACAAGAACCGTTGAGAGAATTAGACAAATTACTGTCTATGTTTAAGGAAATTGCCACATCTGCGTATAAAGAGCAAAAGCAAAGAATAGATTCGCTCGAAATGAAATTAGATAAAATATGTACTTTCATTTTAGAATCACAAAAGCTGGTTAACTCTATATTTGCGGTAGAAGAAAACAAGGAGGACTATCAAATAATCCAAACCGAAAAACCTTCGGCATTAAAATTTGATTATCCAAAAGCTGATAATTTTGAGGAAAGTAGCCCCCATAAAAAAGACTACACAAGCCGAATGGACAACATAAGGAATAGATTCTCAAAAGAATACCTTGATATAGTGAAAGAAACTAAAGTTTGTATTTTTAGAAAAAACAGCAATAAAACCTTAACCCATATGAAAAATACTTATTTACCATTTTTCGCACAAGGCTCTTTAGTGAGTAATCTATCCTCTAATGATGACATATCTCTTAAATCCATTAAAAGATACTTAAGAAATGACGAATTTAGATATGTCATCATACATAAAAAGGAAGCAACAGATAATCTTCTAAAAAATATCAGAAAACTGGACGCAGAAGATTATTTTAGAGTATTGATTGTACAAACTAATAAACCGATATATTCAATATTCAACAAGATAATCAGCGATAGAATGGAGGCTGATAGAAAGAGAAAATCAAAATAAACTGAGCAATATGCTCAGTTTTTAATTTATATAATTATATTTACTATCTCAGTTCAAATCTATAATTATTTTTCATTCCAGCGAGCTATTGATTCTGCAATAACTTCTTTTGCTTCTTCGATATCGCCAAACTTTTCAACCTTAGTTGTGCCAGCTTTTTTCAAATCTTTATAGTGATTAAAGTGGAATTCAATCTGCTTAATAAGTTGCTCTGGCAAATCCGCCAAAGTCTTATATGTATTACCAGTATCACGATCATCTGCTGGGACAGCAATAATTTTATCATCAACTTCACCATCATCAACGAACTTCATCACACCAAGAATTCGTGCTTCCAAGAAAATTCCAGTCGTGAGTGGATCATTTGTGATAAGCAAAACATCCAATTCGTCACCGTCTTCATCAAGGGTTTGTGGAATAAATCCGTAATTTGTAGGTTTCGCAAAAACTTTTGGCTCCACACGATCTAGTTGCATCGCAGCTAATTCACGATTCCATTCAATTTTATGAGTTGAACCAGTAGGGATTTCAACCACAACATTGATAATTCCGTCTTGATAATTTCCAGGTGTTAAAATTTTATTAAAATCAGCCATATTTTCCTTTCTTTTCTTTCTCTAATTTTAACAAAAAAACAACTTGTTTTCAAGATCTGGCTATACATTGACATAAAAAGATATATATGATATAATTTAAAAATCACAAATGAAGGAGGTCTCAAAAATGGGACTTAAAAACTTAGCACATTTCATTGGTATTATTAGAGGTAATTTTATCGAATTACGTGATTACGACGATATTCAAGATCTAAAAGATGGAACTAATATTATTATTTTTACACCCACCTCAGATGAACAAAAAGCGTTCAAAAAATTAATCGCAATATTCAAAGGCTTAACTCAATCCAAACTGCAATCCGAAATTAATAGTTTCGAAAGAATTCCAAACCTTTTCGAACCAGATTTCTTAAAAAACTTAGGAATGTCTCGTCAAGCCCGAATTACTAAAAAATCTAGGGAGAACGAAATTCTATTAAAAAAATATCGCACCCCGGTTGTTAGCACTAAAAAGCGCTTACAGTCACGAAAAATACCAATGACATCAAAAAAATAAAAGAGAGCAGATATTTGCTCTCTTATTCTTTATTCGCAAGTTCGACCAAACTCGCTTCCATTGATTTTTGTGTTCGGCGACGAGTTTGAGTTTTAGACTTTTGGCTTTTTTCCTTAGTCTTTGATGTATTTTTTGCGCTCGGTTTTGCTTTGACCTTCTTATTCTTTTTACTTCGAGATTCAACATTATTTTTTTTCGAAACTTCTACTTGTGTATTTTGCACAGGCTTTTCGACTTTCGAATTCTTAACAGCACGGCCCTTACTTTTCGTATTTTCGATTTTTGCTTTTTTAACGCCCACTGGTCGTGCAAACATCATTTTTCCCGCGGCAGTTTGAAGTGAACGAATAAATTCCACCTCGCTAATCGTCCCAATTAAACTTTCGCCGTTTTCAATAACAACCATTGTACCATCAGGCAGATGTCCAATACCTTGCTTTTTCTCATTTCCTTTTTGAGTAATTTCAAGCATTATTTTTTCACCCGGTAAATAATCTGCTCTAACAGACTGAACGAGTTCATTGATATTTAGAACCTCAATTCCTTCAACCTTAGCAACTTTATTAAGATTGTAATCTGCTGTCAAAATTTCAGCATTCATTTTTTTAGCCAACGAAAGCAATCGATTATCAACCCCCTCTGAAGCAGAATTTCCATCAGCTAAAATACTTACTGTCACTTTTTCTTCGCTCTGAAGGGCTGAAATAATATCTAACCCATATCTTGCTCGAACCCGTTTTTCGTCATCACCACCATCAGCTAAAATCTGTAATTCACCAACAACACTTCGAGGAATTAAAATATCAAAATTAATAAATCCAGTCCTTGCTACTGCTAAAAATCGCCCATCAATCAAAATCGAGGTATCAACTAATATTTGTTTTTTTGCTTTCGAAATTAACGGTTTATCCTTTTTTAAATCAAACCAAATTCCACAAACAATAAATAAAATTAAAACTAATAAAAATGTTTCCATAAAATAATATCCTTTTATTGTAAATATTTAATTAGGGCTTCACGCAAATCGCGTACCGCTGTCACAAAACTATCTTTTGAAGAATTTTTTGGCGCAAGTGCATTTGTAAAACCAAGTTTTTTAGCTTCAGCAATCCTTCTTTCTGCTTGAGAAACTGTTCTGATCTCACCGCCCAAACCAACTTCACCAAATACTACAACGCCATCAGAAAGCTTACGCTTAGCTGCCGCCGAAGCAATCGCCATTGCAACAGCTAAATCCGCTGCGCGATCATCAAGCTTAAGTCCACCTACAACATTAATATGTACGTCTTTATCACTTAAATCCAATTTTGTACGTCGCTGGAGAACTGCAATCAATAAATTAAGTCGATTAATATCAAATCCGCTCGCAGCTCTTTTCGGGTAGCCAAAATTCGAGGTGGTAACTAAAGCCTGAATCTCCACTAAAATTGGCCGTGTACCTTCAAGCGTAGCCATAATTATTGATCCATCGGTGTTTTGTCGTTCAGCTAAAAGGGCGGCTGAAGGATTCTCAACAATCTTCAATCCATTATCAACCATTTCGAAAATAGCTGCTTCACTAGTTGAGCCATAACGATTTTTAACCGCCCTAACTACTTTAAAACCGCCATATCGATCACCCTCGAAATTAAGAACAACGTCAACTAAGTGCTCGAGAGTTTTGGGTCCAGCAATTGAACCCTCTTTAGTAATATGACCAACTAACACAACCGCTGTTCCAGATTTTTTTGCAGCCCGAATGATCAAATTAGATGAATTCGTAATCTGTGAAACTGTTCCTGGCGCACTTGAAATTTCTTCCATCGCTAAAGTTTGAATCGAGTCAATTATAACTAAGTCAAAATTACCTTCACGAATAGTTGCCGAAATATCATCAGCTGAAGTTGAACTGGCGAATTTCAATTTATTCGATCCCGAAGCACCGAGTCGTTGTGCTCTTAAAGCAACCTGTTCCGCAGACTCTTCACCCGAAACATACAATACTGGTCGAGAGCTGGCAATGAAAGATGATACTTGCATTAAGAGTGTTGATTTACCAATTCCTGGTTGACCAGCAATCAATAATACACCCGCCGGCAAAATTCCGCCCCCCAAGACAGTATCAAGATCTTTTATTCCGCTAGAAATTCTTTCCTGCTTCTTTTCAGAAATAATCTCATTCAAATTTTGCACATCCAAAATGCGCCCGGTTTTAGCACTTTTACTAATTGCATCCTTACCGGAAGATTCACTAACCTGCTCAACTAGCGTATTCCAGTGGCCACAATTTTCACACTTTCCTGACCATTTTGGATAACTAGCTCCACATTCTTGACATACAAACTTTGTTTTTAACTTCGCCACTAGTCTATTTTACCATATATTAATTATTTTTCGAAATTACAAGCTTGGCGAGCTTAAATTCGAGTTCATACTTTTATACAGTTCATTTTGTTGGATGGAAACTTGATTTAACTCTTCTACTTTCGAATTGTAGTTGTTTACTAAATTATTAATAGCTGTTCGCCACGCCTCTATCTGCTGAATCCTCGCCAAAAGCTTTGCTCGATCCGCATTAAAAGCTTGTTGAGTCTCATAATACCCGCTCTTTGCATTAGAATTAAAATTTGCAATATCCGAGTTAATTTTTTTAATATCGTACGAATACTTCGCGTTTAAGGCTTCAATCTGCTCTTTTTCGACCTTCAATTCATTGCTTAATTTTTCAGCTTGATTTTTTAGGTTTTTAAGGTTATTGTCATAGCCCTGATATATTTGCACAATCTCTTTTCGATTTTGAAAAAACTTAGCATAATGGCTTTCGAGTTCTTTCGAAATATTCGCATATTCAGTACCAATTAAAGAGTGCAGCTCGTTTATTTTTTCACCAGGCTCAGTTTTTTCGTAAGATTGCATAAGCTTTTCAAACTCTGGGGTTTTATTTTTTTCATATTCAGCCTCAAGAAGATTGCCGATTTTTATCCGCTCATCCCGACTCATTCTTTGCCAAATCGCATGCAAAAGTTCATGTGCCGCAGTTACATCCTTAATTCCATCAAGTTTAGCATTCACAACATTGTATACATGAATTTTTTCAGCTCGATAGCATCCTAAAACTGCCGAATCCCCTTCGCTATTTTTACAGTTACCGTTAAACTCTGCTGAATCTTCAACTTGAGGATTCGAAGCGTAAAAAATAGTCTTGCCTGTGTCTGTTGGTTTTATTCTTTGAACGATTTGGGTGATGTCAGCTGTCGGTTTATATTTTTTTGCGGCAATATAATCTAAAATACCACGCCAATTTAAAAATGTAAAAGCTACCGATCCAGAAATTAAAACGAACGATAAAATCGCTCCAAATACCTTAAAAAAAGTTTTATGTTGAAAATTCATATCATAACCATTATAATATTTTTATGAGAAAAAAGCAAAATATCTTTCGAAAGCGACAAACGATTGGTTTAAGCATTTTGGTTTTAATTGCGATTGGTGTAGTTTTTTCAATGCCCGATTTCTGGAAGATACCAAAAAATAATAATTCTTCGAATCAAAATATAAATCAATCTTTAGACGCATTAAGTTCTCTCGAAGTCAAAGGACGCGCACCAAAAACTGGCTATTCTCGTGATCAGTATGGCAAGGGTTGGGCGAAAGATTCAAGCGGATGTGATACTCGAAATCGAATACTAAAGCGTGATTTAGCTAATATTGTTGAAAATTCTGACTGTAAAATTATTAGCGGAACACTAAACGACCCATATACCGGAAAAACTATTGATTTTTCACGTAAACAAAACGCTTCTGCTATACAAATCGATCATGTTGTTGCACTTTCTGACGCCTGGCAAAAAGGCGCTCAACAACTATCAAAAGAAAAACGTATCGAAATTGCCAATGATCCGTTAAATTTATTAGCCGTTGATGGCCCAGCAAATCAACAAAAAGGCGATTCAGATGCCGCATCCTGGCTCCCTTCAAATAAAAATTTTCGTTGCACCTATGTCAAACGCCAAATTGATGTAAAGAAAAAATACTCTCTTTGGATTACTCAGGCAGAAAAAAGCGCAATGCAAGATGTACTATCTAGTTGCTAATCTAAAATTTTAAACCAATTAAATTTTTCAAAATCTTCACCCTCGACAATAGCACCTGCTAGATAAAGATTTACATTTTGAAGATTATTTTTATGTGCAAAATAGTTTGCAGCAAATCTCATCTGTTCAAGTTTCTTTTTCGAAATAGCACCTGTGCCGCCGCCAAAATCAGCATTTTTTCGAAATTTAACCTCCGTAAAATAATAATCTTTATTACATTTTGAAACAATATCAATTTCACAAAATTTTGTCCGCCAATTACGCGCTATAATATCATGATTTTCCTGTTTTAAAAACTCCGCTACAAAATTTTCTGCATCATCCCCGAGTTTTTTTGTTGTTATTTTTTTATTTTTTTGCTTTTGGTCTTTCTCTAACTTTTCCTTAGATTTTTCTGTAAGCTCCATAATTGGCTTAAAACTTTTGCGATGAAAACTACTCACACCAAATTCCGCTAAAGCCGCCCGATGCTTTGCAGTTCCATACCCTGAATGCTTCTCGAAACCATAGCAAGAAAATTCAGGTTTTTTCGAAAGTTCCGCCATAAAATTATCACGTGCAACTTTAGCGAAAATTGCTGCAGCCGACACGCTCGAAATCAATAAATCAGCCTTTTTAAGTGTTGATGTATGCTTTTCAAGTGGAGTATTAGATAAAAAATTAACAGTTCCATCAATAATAACTTCATCAAAACCAACACCGTAATCCTTGCATTTAGCTTGTACTTCTTTAACGGCTTTTTTTGTAGCTAATTTTAAACTGTCGCTTAATCCAATCTTATCCAATTCTTCATTCGAAATCCAGCCCAGCCCAACAATTGCTGGACTTTCACGAATTTCTGATACTATTTTTTCTCGTTGCTTTTTTGTAAGAGCCTTCGAGTCTGTTAATCCATCAATTTGTGCATTATTCAAAACGCAAGCCCCGACAACTAAAGGGCCAGCCCAAGCTCCGCGACCAACCTCATCGATTCCTAAAATCATATTTCTATTATACAAAAAATCGCCCAGAAATACGAGCGATTTTTTACTCATAAGCTTATTAAGCTTCTTCTTTTTCTTCAACCTTTTCTTCGGCTTTTGGAGCTTCAGGTAAAGTGTTTACAGCCTCACGATCAAAAACAACTGGTTTAAGGCGGGCGCTTTTACCACTTCGGTTTCTCAAGAATGAAAGATAGTTTCGGCGAACTTTTGAACGACGAACAATTTCAATCTTTTCTACTAATGGACTATGAAGAAGGAAAGATTTCTCAACACCAACGCCACTAGCAATTTTTCGAACAGTAATTCGAGAAGTATGAGATTTTTTACGGTCAGTTCGAATAACTACACCTTCAAAAATCTGGATTCGCTCTTTATTACCTTCTTTAATTTTTTGGTGAACGCGAACAGTATCGCCACTTTTAATATCAAGAACGGCGTATTTTTTCTGTGCGTCATTAACTTTTTTGATTAACTCAAAACTCATATTTTCACTCACTTTTAAATTTAATATATACAATCAAGGTTTATTATAGCACACTTTTTAGGTTTTGTGAAGAGCTAAATTACGCGATTTACTTCTTCGATAGTCGTATCGCCCCGTAAAGCTGAAATTACACCCTGTTGCATAAGTGTCAATAAGCCGTCTTCACGCGCTTGAGCTTCAATTGCTTCGGTTGAAATCATCCCCCTTTCACCACGCAAGAATGCCGCAATATTATCATTTACAACCATCATTTCCATCACCACAATTCGCCCCTTATACCCAAATGGACTCTCTTCTGAAGGCATTGGTTTCCAAAGCTTAAAATCACCCGAGATATCTTGTGGGATTTTTTCTGCAGGAACCCCATCTAAAACGCTTCGAACCCAGTTCTTAGTTGCTTCATCAGGTATATATTCTTTTGCATTCTTGTCTAATTTTCGGACAAGTCGCTGAGCTATCAAAAGTCGAATAGCTGTTGAAAAGATAGGGTTTAGCCCGATCATATCAATCATACGCGAAAAAGCTGCACTAGTTGAATTGGCGTGAAAACTCGAAAGCACCAAGTGTCCCGTAATCGAAGCTTGAATTGCCGTTCGCGCAGTATCGTTATCACGAATCTCACCAACCATCACGACGTCTGGGTCAAGACGCAAAACCGAGCGCAAACCGTCAGCAAAGCTTGCACCGTGTGTTGTATCAATAGGGATTTGCGAAATTCCACCAATTCCATACTCAATCGGGTCTTCAAGCGTAATAATCTTCCGGTCAAGCGTGTTTAAAGCGTTAAGCATCGAGTAAAGTGTCGTTGATTTACCCGAACCAGTTGGACCAACCATCAAAACCATTCCGCGTGGATGTGAAATAATCTCATCAATTTCTGCTCGCTCTTTTGGTGCAATCCCAAGCAAATCAAGCTGAAGCATACTTTCATCAAAGTTAAACAAACGCATCACCGCATCCATTCCATACATTGTTGGTACAGTTTCAACACGCAAATTTAAAAGATGTGAAGTTCCATCACGATAAATATCCTTCTGCATATGCCCAGATTGCGAAGTTTTTGAAGCACTTGAAACCCCTGCGCGCGAAGAAAGTTCACCCATAATAACACGGTACCGATCTCGTCCAAGTTCAGCAACCGGGTGAAGTGCACCATCAACACGCATTCGAATTCGAATCGTCTGACGTTGATTTTCGATGTGAATATCGCTCGCACCAAGCCTATCTGCTTGATCAATCAAATAATCAAAAACCTGATCAGAGGCAACATTTGCTAGGGTTTGGCTAACTTTATCTAAGGTAGTGCTATCGCCCTCTCCGGCAATTTCAATATCATCATAAATAATCTTTTTTGGCGGATCGTATCTCCGCATAATATTTTTCCAAGCACTCTCAGAAATTAAGAAAAGCTCAAGAGTTTTACCTTCTTCCTGATATTTTTTACTCAATTTTTGTATTACTGAACGCGGAGTTTGACTCGTAATCATAATCCTCCAAGGTTTATTCGTATCAATATCACCAATTTGTAGTGGCGCCAAAAAAGCACGATACATTTGTTCGTTAGTAAAAAGATCTCTAGCTAGTGGAAAAATATTTTCAAATTCCCTAGTGTCAAGATAAGTTAAGCCTAAAATACCAGCACGCTGCTCGGTTGCTTCTTCCTCTTTTTGCCGACGCATTAACTGAACTTTATCTTCTTCCATTAATCTAATTTTATCACAAGCACTTTATTTTTTCAATAAAAAATGCTAAAATATCGGCATCGCTTAGCGAAAATATTTTCAGGAATCGAGGTCTTAAAAAATGACTAGTAGTACTTTAAAAAATATACTGGAACAAACCATATTGGGTTGCCAAAATGTTAAACGCCTTCCATCTAATAAAAACTGGGATTCGTCTTTCAGCATCAATAATAACTTTGTTGTCGAAATTAGCAGAGTCTCAACAGATAGGTCTATTATTAGCGTTTATAATTTTAACGATTTTCAGAATCAAGCCCTTTCAAAAAAAATAACAATAGAATTTGAAAGAGTTAAACTCGAAGACCAATGCGCGTTCAGTATAAATACAAAAAATGCCTCACAAGAAACAGAAAATTACGCCTATGAAATTATTGGGCGAGTTCTAGATCGCTTTAAAGGCAATAAAATCACCTAACTTGAGCCTCAGGGCTCTTTTTATTTTTAAAGAAATTTGATAAAATTAAGATAATGAAAAATCCAAACTCTCTCGAAAACCGCAATCGCACACAGAATCGTGAAATAGTTGTTTTAGCGCACAATATTCGCTCAACACATAATATTGGAGCAGTTCTACGTACTTGCGAAGGCTTTGGTGTCTCGAAAATTATTTTTAGCGGATATTCACCTTTTCCAATTTTACCAGACGAAAATTTTAAAAAAACCAACCGTTTACCCCACATTGCGCAAAAAATAGATTCCCAAATACACAAAACCGCCCTCGGCGCAGAAAAGATCGTACCAGCAGAAATTTCTGATAATATTCTCGATACAATCCAAAATCTTAAAAAACAAAATTTCGAAATATTTGCACTCGAACAGAGCAAAAAATCATTTTTTTTAAAAGATTTTTCAGCCCCAAAAAACGCTAAAATAGCCCTACTTTTAGGTGAAGAAGTTGACGGTATCTCAGAAAAATTGATTGACTTGTGCGATAAAACTCTCGAAATCCCAATGTTTGGTAAAAAAGAAAGTTTTAACGTATCAGTTGCTACAGGAATCGCCCTCTATAAAATTGCCTGCGAATGATTGTTTCTTATCTTTTCTTGCGCGTCTTTAATAATTCTTAAAGAAAATTCCAAAGAATCCATAAAATCATCTGGATTTTTTCGGATCATCTCTTTAAACTCGGCAAGATTTACAAGCTTAACTTCTGCAACTTCATTATGTAAGATAGCTAAATCTTCGAGATTGAAATCGACTTTAGCCGCAAAAAACTGCATAAATCTACGTTTATTCTCTTTAGTGTGAATAAAAACTTTTTTAACTTCAATAAAATCGCTTGACTTCAGACTCAAGCCAATCTCTTCAATAGTTTCTCGATAGATCGCATCTAAGTAACTTTCACCAATTTGAACATGACCAGCAGATGCCGAAAACTGCCACTTTCCCGCAAAAGTTTTTTTCGAAAAAGCTCGACGTTGAATCAAGAATTCATCATTCTCGTTAAATAAAATCAGCGAAACAACCCTGTAGATTTTGCCGGTCTTTTTATCAAAAATAGATTTATCAATCTCGTCAATAATTTCATCTCGTTCATTAACGATTGGTAAAATTTCCACCGTTAAACCTCATCCTCAGCAATTTCAGCAAAACTTGCGAAAAAATCATGCTTAACCTTCTTCCAATTTTCATCTTGGCGAACAAGCCATTTTTCATCTTCCTGATTTCTAAGAAGCATTTTTGTTGCTTCTTCAAGATAAACATCCCCTTGAGAACCTTTCAACAAGATTAAAGCGCCCTTTTCCATAATCTTACGAACAAACATACCAGCATCGATAGCATTTTTCGCCTCATAAACCTGACAGCCACGCAAACGAGCGGCTGGAGCCAAGTACTTATTAGCCTGTTCACCAACAGTAACAACCCAAGATAACTCAACACCATCAAGCATCTCTCCAATCCTTTGATGCTCCATCGCGGAAGATTCGCCAAGCTCATTCATGCTACCAATAACGGCAATCTTTGAAGGAGCAGAAAGCGCATAAAGAGTCTGAATTGCTGCGGTTAGTGCTGCAGGACTCGAATTATAAGTATCGTCAATTAATACAGAATCTTCCAGACCTCGCATAAAGTTCATTCGGCCGGGTACAGGTTTTAAACTCGCTAAGCCATTTATAATTTCTTGCGGGTTCAACCCCAGCTTAATAGCAACAGCAACAGCACCAGTTACAGGTCTCAAAGAATGCTCCCCGAAAACTTTTGCCCGAACAGGTATTTCTCCGAATTCTGGAGTTTGAATCTTACCGCCAAACCCTTCAAGAAGTGAAAAATCATTAGGGATAAAATTATAGTTAGCTCCACCGTTTGAGCTATAAGTAGAAAAGTTAGAATTCCTAAGATATTTTAAAAATTCACCGTTAATATCATCTTGGTTTAAAATTGCAATTTTCGCATAAGTTGCAGCATCGAGCTCCTCTTGAGCTACTGCATCAATCGTACCAAAAAACTCCATATGTTCAGGAGTAACAGATGTAATTATTGAAATGTCCGCAAAAAGATAAGCTCCAAATTGAGCGATATCACCAGGATGATCGGTCCCAAGCTCTTGTATAATCACCTCGGGCTCACTACCAGCTGGAGATTTAATCCGCTTTCGAGCAGCTTTAAAAACTTTATGCCATTGCCAAAAATTTCTTGGGTTTCCAGGAAAATTTATACCTAAAATAGCAAGAGGAGCACTTAAGTGCGTGTTATGATTACCTTCATGCAAACGCACTCGATATTTCTGACTTAAAATGGTAGCAATAGCTAATTTTGTACTTGTCTTTCCAACTGATCCGGCAACTGTAACCAATTTAATATCTGGATGTTCTTCAAAATATCTTCGAACATATTTTTCAAGTTTTGTCTGAATTCCTTTTTTAAACATAATCTTCTTTATTATAATACAAAATCACTACTTTTTCAAGCAGTGATTTTGTTTGTTGATGTGTGCCCACCCTGGGCGGTTTTTGTTATTTTATTTTTATTTATAAGTGTTATTTAGGGGAGAAAACAAACATCGCCCTTGATAACACATCAACTATGTTTATATATTATCAAAATAGTTATGCTTTGTCAATAGTTTATTTTAAAAAAGGTTCATTTTCTAAAATTTGTTCCCTCAGCTCACTATTAGAAAAATCTCTTCGAACATCGAACTCTTCCCAATTACCATATTTTCCATCAGCTTCACCTAGGTTCAAAACCCTTCGCCAAGAAAAATTCTCACGAACATCGCTAGCATCTAGCGGGTTAACTCTCGAATATTCAATTGCACCAAGGTTGGGGATGTCATAAATATATCTTTTCGACATATCATTCCACTTTTCCGGCAAAAGACCCTCTATCAGATAACATGCTGATTGAATTAATTGCTTATGAGCAACAATAAGTACATTCTGGTTTGAATCTTCTTTTTTTAATCTATCCGTGAAAGTTCGAAACCTTACATAAACATCAAAAATGCTTTCACCCCCATCAAGACGCATATAAAACGGATCATTATATAAATACTTAACAGATAAAGGGAAGTTATCAAGCCGCTCGTTAACACTAACACGGCCATAAATACCCCAATTTCGCTCCGCTAATAAATCATCAATTTTCCAAAAATATTGATTTTCACCGCTTAAAATTACAGCAGTCTCTCTTGCGCGAATAAAAGGTGATGAATATTTTGAATCAAAAAAATCTAAACTCCCATAAACCTTTGCAAGTTCTCTTTCAGCTCTCTCAGCTTGCTCTCTTCCCTCCGGCGAAAGTCGCTGTCGCCAATCCGCACGTGTCTCGACTTTTTCCTCCAAATCAATCTTCTTACCAAGTTTTTGCGCGTGCTGAACTATATTTGCTTCGCTCTGCCCGTGTCGAATCATTACAAGTCGTAGTGGATTCGCCATTTCTTCCTTTCTTTTTTATTTAAAATTCTTATGCTTTAATTAAAATTATATCATATTTTAAACTTTTTCGAAAGTAATGTTTTATTTAATCCTGAAAAATGCTATAATTTATTAATGAACCTAAGAGATTGGCGAAAAAATCTTAAACATATTTTTATCAATATCGACAAAAACAAGATTTCAACTTATCAAAATATCCAAAAAAATAAACCAACTGCAGTACTTTTTCATGGTTTTGGCGGAAATTATTTCGGTTTAACACCTCTAGGATTTGAGCTTTCAAAAAAATATTCAATTATTATTTGCGAATTACCCGCACACGGCAAAAGCTCGCTTGAAACTTTTGAAAAAATTGAAGATTTTCAAAAATTTTATACAAAATTAATCAACGAACTAAACAAACACGATACGATAGATCTTATTGTAGCGCATTCATTTAGCTGCTATTTCGTCAGCGATCCGGAAATTTCAAAAAAAATCCCAACAGTCATCATAAACCCCGTCTTCAGTCCAAGTCCTTCTTTTTTAGCGGGTATGAAGGCTTGCTCCAATTCAAAAACTATTATGGTTTTATCAAATCTACCAATATTCTCACCTCTTAAAGTTGCCTTGATTCAAAAAAAATGGTCACTTGAAGCTATTAAAAATGTTTTTCAAAATATGTTTTTTTGCCAACATTCCCCAAAAAGATTACTATCCCAGAAAAAAACCATTCCAATAGCATTAAATGCTAATAATTTTTCTGATAAAAATTTTGTTAAAATTGCTTTTATTGGAAAAAATGATTCGACCGTTGAACCTTTTTGTGAGAAAAAATTTAAAGAAATTTTTCCAAAAGCAATTTCGAAGGTCGTGCCAAAAACTGGTCATTTACTGCCTATGGAAAACCCTAAAGATATTGCTGAAATAATTCTTAAAACAATAAAATAAAGCTCGACACGTGCCGAGCTTTATTTTTTACATTTTTTCAATCTCCCGAAAAGAGTTTTTAAGTCGTTTTATACTTTCATTTTTGCCAATTACTCGCAATGTTTGATTTAGCGCTGGCGAAAATGGAGCCCAAGTGAGCGAAATTCGAATAATTTGAAATAGAATTCCCGGTTTTTGGCCAGTTTCCTCAAGAAGTTGGTTTAATGATTCTTGAAGTTTATCGTCGTTCCAGTCTTCAACTTTTTCGAATTTACCAATTGATTTTCCTAGTAAATCTAACAATTGTGATTTTTCGAGCTTTTTAAGTTGTTTATTTTTAGAAATCATCTCCAAATCAGGATTTTGTTCAGCGAAGAAATAATCACTCGCAAGTGGTAAATCTTTAAGTGTTTTTAACCTATCAAAAACTAGGCCAAGTACTTCTTTTTTATATTCTTCATTAGCATTTTGGGCACTTTCTCCCCAAAAATCTTTCACACGATTAAATAAATCATCCAAAGAAATTCGACGAATCCACTGCCCATTGAGCCACAAAAGTCGTTGTTCATCAAATCTTGCACCAGATTTCTGCACACGATCTAGTGAGAATTTTTCAATTAATTCTTCTTTCGTAAAAATATCCTGTTCAGTACCATCATTCCAGCCTAGTTGCGCTAAAAAGTTAAGCATAGCTTCAGGCAAAATCCCATCTGCACGATATTCGCTGACACTTTTAGCCCCATCACGTTTACCAAGTTTTTTATTTCCTTCCGGAGCTAAAATATGTGGTAAGTGCGCTAAAATTGGCGGCTGAATCCCGAGAGCCTCATAAAGCGAAAGATATTTTGGTGTGCTTGCGACATATTCAGACCCACGAATCACATGTGTAACTTTCATTTCAAAATCATCAACAATATGCGCAAAATTATATGTTGGCAACCCATCCGCCTTGATTAGAATAAAGTCATCCAAAGCTTCTGACCCCGCAGAAAGATCACCCATAACAGCATCATGCCAATTATATCTTTTAATTTCTGGCGTTTTAAACCGAAGCGGCATTCCAATTTTCCATTCCGGTGGGTTTTCTGGACGATGATCACGATATAGAAAAGCTCTCTTTTCAAGTTTTGCTTTTTTTCGAAATTCTTCAACTTCTTCAGGAGAATACGGGTCAGCATAAGCCAATCCTTTTTCGATCATTTTCTTCGCCCAATCAAGATATTTTTCACGACGAGCTGTCTGGTGGTATGGACCAAAATCACCCATCTCCTTGGTTTTATCTCCATAAACCGGTCCTTCATTCCAATCAAGCCCAAGCCATTTTAGAGTATCCAGAATTAGATCTTCCGCCCCTTCAACAAATCTAGCTCGATCAGTGTCTTCAATTCTTAAAATGAAATCTCCGCATGTTTGTTTGGCGATTAAATAAGGGTAAAGTGCGCTTCGAACATTTCCAACATGGATATAACCGGTTGGACTTGGCGCAAAACGAGTTCTTGCTTTCATAGCTATATATTATACTTCAATTTTTATTTTTTCTCAACCTAAAATAAAAAGTAGCCTTAGCTACTTTTTATGCATTCATACTTGTTGCAATTTTTCGAACCTCTTCTTCGGAGATTTTTCCAGATGATTCAACTTTGTATAATTTTCCGTTATTAACCCAGACAGATTCACCCCGTCGATTTGAATATATTGTTAGGCCATTGCTGTATGTAGTAGAGTAGTCCTCGCTCCAATTTTCTTTTACATAATTTTGTAATAACGCCGAGCTATCCCAATTACTTTGAGATTGCTGAATCTTATAGTTAGCACTACCGTTCTTATATTCAAAATTAACATTTTTCCCATCAAAATATGCAAAACCTTTTCGAGAATATCCTTTAGCAATGTAAGCCGGAGTTTCTACCGCCATACCTGATTGAAAAGATGTAATTTTACTAGAGATATCAGGCAAATTTACATAAGTTAGATAACCAATACCTAGAACTGCTACCGCAAACCCCATAGATAAACTGACAAATTGTTTTCTTGCAAAAAAACTTTTATAATGAATGCCTCGGCTTTTTTTACTCTCTCGACGCGATTTCTCAACAGCTTGATTAATTTCAAAATTCTTAATTACACGATCTGATAACTGCTTATTTTGAATCTTTTTAGAACGAAGCTCTTCATTAGCTTTTTGTGCAATTGGATGTTCTTTAAATGGTGCAATTTCTTCCACTTCTTTAATTTGCTCTTTCGAAATTGGGGAAATAATTTTAGAATCTTTCGAAAAACGAGAGATTAAAATCCTGTCTTCATGACTCTCTTTCGCTTCACGTGCGCGCAAAATCGCCTCTTGATAATCATGACGGCGCTTAAACTGACTGATCATTTCATCTTGATACAATGAAACACCTTGCCTTTTTGGAACTCTTACATATTTTCGATTTAATGTGCTTGAGCGTTGCAGATTATCATGAATTTTCGAAACATCATGTTGTATATTAATTTGGTGATTCTCGGCTGCACTTAAAAGTGCCCCAGTAGTTGCGTCATATTTTTTTCCGTTTATAATAATTTCATTCTTCATTTTCTTCCCCATTTAGCTTATGTATATTTTACTTTATTCTAACTATTTTTTCAAGGGTTTTCATAAAAAAGATCCATAGAGCTTTCATTCTATGGATCCAATAAAATCATATAGTCAACTTTGGTACCGCGAGCCGGACTTGAACCGGCACGAGCGTAATGCTCACCAGATTTTGAGTCTAGCGTGTCTACCAATTCCACCATCGCGGCTGATATTCACGACTAATGATTATGTTTTTGGTTATTTACATAACTCAATATCTATTGTATACTAAGAATAAGGAAAAAGCAATAGAAATGAATGATAATAATAAAAAAAATCAGGATAATGGTCTAAGAATCCCTGAGCGAAAAACACAAAACTCCCTTCTTGAGGGTCAAAATCGTGCCGCAATCGATTTTCGAAGACAAAAAGTTGAACAAATTTATAAAAAGGTAAATACCGAGCTACAAGCCGAAATCCAAAATCAGCAAGAAAATCAAACACCCGCAAAAATAAACCTTGCAGATTATTTGAAATCTCAAAAAAATACAGAAAATATCGAAAAACAACGAGAAGATTTAATAAAAAAATCAATTTCTGAAGTTTCGCAGCCGCTCCAATCAAAACCAAAAGCAGATTTCAACTCTGGCGTCGGTCAAGAGACTATCGATTTTAAATCAAGACAAAAAATAATTCAACCACTCCAAAATAAACAAGATATTACAAAAACTAACTCTTTCGAAAAACCCGCCTACAAACCTCAACAATCTGTTCAAAACACATATCAAAACAGTCAAAAACAGCAAATGAGCGAACAGTGGAAGCGATATCATGCGGCTTGGCAAAATTATTATCAAAAATATTATGCAAATTATTATTCTGCAGCCTTAGAGCAACAAAAAAAGAAAATTGCCAATATTCAGCCAGAAGTTATAGAGGAATTAACCGAAAGTCAAAAGAAAGAACGCGCTTTAGCTAAACTAAAAAAAGACATCTCAGCAAAAGCTCGTGAGCAAACTGATAAAATTCGCAAATCACGACATTTTGTGCCAATTTTCTCTGCAATTATTGTAGTGTTAGTGTTTATGTTCTTGCAATATAACCGTTTAATTTTTGCATCTGTTGAGGCTTATGTTGCACCTGGAAATTCTGATGCGGCGCAAGTTATTTATAGTCCAAATTCTACAAATTCAGTTAGTCAAGAACCTAAATTAATAATCCCTAAAATAAATGTTGACGTTCCTGTAGTTTACGGGGTTGGTAATGATAGCGCATCTCAGCTTAAAGCGATGGAAAAAGGAGTTGCTCATTTTGTAATTCCTGGAGCGAATGCAGTTCCCGGAAAAAATGGAAACACGGTGCTAAGCGGCCACTCAAGCAATGACCTTTTTGATACGGGAGATTATAAATTCATCTTTGCTCAGCTCGATAAACTCCAAAAAGGAGATGTTATTTATGCCAATTATAACGGAGTTCGTTATACTTACAACGTTACAAGATCTGAAGTTGTGCTTCCAAACCAAGTTAATCGCGTTCAAGTCGGAACAGACAAACCTATGTTAACCTTGATAACCTGCGTACCAATTGGAACCGCAGAAAAACGCCTCCTCGTGTTTGCTGAACAAGTCTCTCCAGATCCAACAAAAGCAGAAGCAGCACCAAAAGAAGACAATCAATCGCAAAATTCAAGCCAAGCTTCACTCCCTCGAAACTCCCTAACGTTTTTCGAAAAACTATTTAGTTGGAAGTGGAATTAAAGAACACATCTAACACCTCTTGATTTATTGCTATTTTTGTGCTATAATATAAGCATTCTATTTAGAGCATAGGAGGAACATTACATGGTTAACTACTTACAAGAGAAGCGGAAAATAATACATGATAGTGAAACCAAATTTATTGAATTTTGCGCGATAGCAGAATTCAATAGCAAATTGCCACCAGAAAAAAGAAAGACAAAGTATAAACCAGTACACGTATATTTGGAAGGCGGCAATGATGCTCGTATCGTGCCCACTCAAATATGCAATAAAGGCGAAAACGAGTGCGAATTCACTGGATGGAAAATCGTTGATGGTGAAAAAATACAAATCTCAGGTCTCTATGACAAAGGCTTCAAAAACAGTTACTATGAGTCCGTAGGATACTATAAGTAGTTTTTTACACAACCTAACGCTCAATTTTGAGCGTTTTTTCTTTACCTTTTTAGTTGTAAAAACTCAAAAAATATGTTATACTAACACTTATGAAAAAACATCTTATTCTCGTTATCAATCCACGTTCGAGTGGTTTTGAATTGATTCGAGAAAAAATCCTCCCCTTTTTGGAAGATGCTCATTTCGAAAAAAATCAGCTTACAACTTTTGAAATTCAGCCAACTTCACCAATGGAAAATGCGCAAGAAATGGCCAAAGGGTTAAAAGATGGAGATATTATTCTTGTTGCCGGTGGTGATGGAACTGCGCATATTGCCGCCAACGCCGCGGCGCTTTCAGGAAAGAAAAACTTAAAAATAAAATTCACGGGCTTTGGCAATTTTAATGATTACGCCCACAGTTTTTCAAAAAATAGCGGAAAAGCCGCAATTGAGGCTTTCGAAAAACTTGAAGTTAAAGCTAAAATCCGCCCAATTGAATTAAAAATTAACGGATCTTTTTTTAGATATGCACCACTTTATGCAACGATCGGCCTAACTGCGGAAATGGCCGAAATTTTCGAAGGTCGAAGAATTCGGAAAGTTTTGAAAAAAATCCACAATCGAAACATGCGCTTAATTCTCTCGCTTAGTGCTGCAACTCGCTTTTATTTCAAGCATTGCCGAAATCACGTTTTGAATATATCAGAAATTAAAGCCGACACAAATACATTTTACAAAATTCCACCAAACCCAACAGATATTGTTTTTATGAATGGCCCACGAATGGCTCGAATTATGCGTAGTTCTATAAATAAAACAGATGCAGATAATTTTGGGTTCGGGGTTTTAAATTCAGCAAGGTTAGTTCAAAATTCTCCTTTTTTGCTTCGAGGGATTTTTGGAAAAATACCTTTAACTCGTAAAAAATCTGTTAAAATTGCTTTTCAAAATCCACAAAATATAACGATCCAAATTGAGGGTGAAGTTTGTAAAATCAAAAAAGTTAAAACAGTTGAAGCTACTTTAAGCAAAAAAATAATAGAGGTTTTATAAAATGAATGAAATTGAGTTAACAAAAAAATTAATCGAAATAGAAAGCGTTTCAGGCAATGAAACTAAAATTCTAGAGTTTATTGCCAATTTCTTGCAAAAAAAATCAGCAAAAGTGTGGCAAAATGAAGATTTTGCGGCGGGCCTTTTCAAGATTCGAAATTCCAAAGATCGAAATCTAAAAAATAATCGAGCAATTATTCTAACCGGTCATATCGATACCGTTTCTGCTGGAGACTTAAATGCTTGGGATAAATCACCTTGGCAAGCAATCGAAACGAGCGAAAAAATCATCGGACTCGGCGCAAGCGATATGAAAGGCGGCTTAGCTGCTCAATTTATCGCGGCATTGGATTTTATTAAAGAAGGAAATTTTAAAAGCAATTTTGATCTCTGGCTTGTTGCAGTTTCAAATGAAGAAATCGATGGTCGTGGAAGTCGTAATTTTGTAAAATGGCTAAATCAACAATCTGGTTTTAACTATAGAGAAATTTTCGGAATTATCGCTGAGCCAACAAACAATAAAAATATCGAAATCGGCCACCGTGGAAACAGATTTCTAACTTTAAAATTTACCGGAGAAAGCGGACATGCTTCACAACAAGAAAATTATCAAAAATCCGCACTTTCGAAAGCTTCAAATTTCTTATTAAATATCGACACTATTTTTAACAGCTGGAGTAGTAAATATTCAAATATCTATCTAGGGAAACCTAGCTTAGTCCCAACTTCTTTGAGCGCCGGAGACAAACAAAGCCCTAATAAGACAGCAACCTCTGCCGAAATAGTTCTAGATATACGAACAACACCAGAGCTTGACGCGGATTTCAAAAACGCCTTTAATCTTCTATCTAAAAAGTATGGATTTTCTTGGAAATATCATAGCGATCCCGTACCATCAACTCTCGTTTCAGAAAATTCAGCAGTTATTAAGAATATACTAAAATCTGCAAATCTAACAGAGTCATCGATCATGATTAGCCCTGGTGCAACAGACCAAGGAGAGTTTGTTAATGGTCTTAAAAATACTCAGGTAGTTGTTTTTGGACCAGGCGAATGGGACGAGGCGCATCATCAAAATGAATTTATCTATAAAGAAAAACTTTCAAAATACAAAATGGAAATAGTAGATTTTCTGAAAGAATTTTAATTAAAATCCTTGACTTAGTTAATATTTTTTGCTAAAATATTAACATACGCGGGTTTAGCTCAGTTGTTAGAGCGCTTCCTTGCCATGGAAGAGGCCAGGAGTTAGAGTCTCCTAACCCGCACCATATAATAGATTTTATTTCATAAACCTTAAATAGGTTTATTTTTTATTATTCCTTGATAATCTTAAAAGAGTAGCCTAGGCTACTCTTCTGTTGTCATATTCATTCGATTTATCGAAAATGTACCGTTATCATTTTTTATAAAAGTATAAATAAACTTATTATTTGCAGAAATTGTAAATGGAAAATCTGCCAACCCCTTCGATAAAACATGCCGATTCATACTATCAAAATCCGAAATCACCAGTTTACCTTCAGAATACTCCCCTAGAACAAAGTCATCAAGCCACTTAATCTCATCTCCATCAACTGAAGTATATGTATAGTTATTGCGAGTTTCAAGATCGTAAGAATAAACATTATTTCCCTTCTTTGCAATTAGAATCCTTGACTCACCGTTAAGCTTTAGATAATCCGGCATAAAACCAACATTCAACACTTTGATTAGCTGTAATCCATCCGACCAGCTCGCAGACTTATAAATGTTAATTTTCAACCCTTCAGCCACATAAAGATAACTTTCCCTATAATATCGTCCTATCGCAATCTTTGGTTGGTTTTTTAAACCACTTGTCGTCTCATTATTTTTGTCGCCACGCCTTACACCAACTGAAAATTCACCATTTTTAACATTTTTTTGAATGTATGCAATATTTTCCTTATCATAAATTTCAAAATCAACGATGTTATTTAAAAATGCAGCAGAAATAGTATTATTCGAAATATTTATTTCCCGTAAGTCCGCTCCAGAAAGCCCAACAAACTTGTTAGCATCATCACTTGAGGCCGCCAGCTTAGAAAAATCAATATGAAACTTTTGAGTTAGATTTATAGATTCTGTAGGGTTTTCGAAATTTAAAATCAACCAATCAAGCTTTTCACCATTATTAAAACTCACTATCGCCTTTTTGTTATCATTAGAAATCTTTGAAACCTTTAAATTATCTGCGATTTTATAAAAATTATCTTTTCCAGATGTTTCTGAAGTTTGATTATTTCGTTCGAAAATGTTTGAGTTAAAATTTAGTTTTGATATTTTTGGCTCTCGATCTGAAATATCGATTAGCCAAAATACAGCCTCGCTGTTTGAATCTTCTGATATGGCGAAAATCTTTTTCTTATCAGGAGCTACAAAAGCATTTTTTAGATTCGGAATATTCAAAAAACTTTTCTCTGTTATCTTTTTAGGAACTAAGCGCGCATAGTTTAACCACAAAATTTCACCAACCCTAACTTCTGTTTGGCGCCACCAAGTTTGATAACCTTCTTTCCAGATTGAAAATTCGTGCCTTCCGGGTGTGGCTAAATTTTTTGTCGGCGTACCTTCTGGTAAGGGTTTTTTATCTATTTCTGAAATTGAGTTTGGGATTGAAGAGTTGAATTGAACCAAACCAGTTCTCTGAACTTCAAATTTTTCATCTAGGCGCCAACCTTGGGTTAGGAAAATCAAAACAGAGACAACACCTAAAACCGTAGCCGTCATTATAAAATTTTTAAAGAAAACTATTGTATTTTCTTTTCTTCGAGATATTTTCATACTATTCGTAATTATAGCATATTTTAACCGTTGTTGGCAAATTATTATTTTTTATAAAAGCACTTGCTAAAGATTTTTTATGGTGCTAAAATGGAAGTATGGAATACATAATTAAAGATATCAAAGGACGACAAATTTTAGACTCCCGCGGCAATCCAACAGTTGAAGCGGATGTAATTTTAGAAAGCGGCGCTTTTGGCCGTGCAGCAGTCCCAAGCGGTGCATCAACAGGATCAGGTGAAGCTCTTGAACTTCGCGACGGTGACAAAGCTTTTGGCGGAAAATCAGTTTATAAGGCTGTTTCTGCTGTTAATAATCAGATTCGAGAAGCCTTGATCGGTAAAAATGCTGAAGATCAAGAAACTATCGATAAAATTATGATCGATCTTGACGGAACTGAAAATAAAGCTGGCCTAGGTGCAAATGCAATCCTTTCAGTATCTCTTGCAATAGCAAAAGCTGTAGCAAACGCAAAAGGTGTTGAACTTTGGCAATATATCGCCGAAAAAACTAACTCAACTCCAAATCTTCCACTTCCAATGATGAATGTCATGAATGGTGGCGCACACGCCGGATGGGCAACTGATATTCAAGAATATATGATTATGCCTGTTGGTGCTAAGGATATTTTCGAAGCTATCCAAATGGGTGCCGAAACTTTCCACGCTTTAGCAAAAGTTCTTAAATCAAAAAACTACCCAACAACTGTTGGTGATGAAGGTGGTTACGCGCCAAGAGTTCAAAACGGAAATGAAGAACCTCTACAATTAATTTCTCAAGCCATCAAAGACGCTGGTTATGAACCAGGAAAAGATATCGCTTTTGCATCAGACCCAGCTTCAAGTGAATTCTATAAGGACGGAAAATATGATTTGAAAGCCAACGACGCAGTTCTTTCTAGTGAAGAAATGATCGAATTCTATGAAGATCTAACTTCAAAATATCCTTTTGTTTCAATCGAAGACGGACTTGCTGAAAACGATTGGGATGGCTGGAAAGTTCTTACAGAACGTCTTGGCAAAAAAATCCAACTTGTTGGTGACGATTTGATGGTTACAAATTCAAAACTTCTCCAAAAATCAATCGATTTAAATGTTGCGAATGCTATTCTTATTAAACCAAACCAAATTGGTTCTCTAACAGAAACTATTAATGCCGTAAAATTGGCTCAAAATAATGGCTACAACACTGTAATGAGTCACCGCTCAGGCGAAACAGAAGATGTAACAATCGCTCATTTGGCTGTCGGTTTAGGATGTGGTCAAATTAAAACTGGATCTCTTTCACGAACCGATCGTGTTGCAAAATACAATGAATTGATGCGAATCGCTGAAGCACATCCAGAACTACAACTTGCGCAACCTTTTGAAAAATAGTACACTATAATGTAAATAAAAAATCTCCAAACTCTGGAGATTTTTTATTTACGAATTAGTCTTTAAGCACCACGCACTCTTCACCAAGTAGCAAAACCAACTCTTTAAGTAGTTTCGAACTCGCATCAACTTTAAAACGCATTCGAATTGCAGATTTTTCAACTTCACCAAGAACCAAGATTACTTCACTCATTCCAGGGAATTTTTCACAAATTTTCCTTATCGAAAGCAAAGATTTATGATCGCTCGGATTCTTGATGTGTAAAAATACCCTTTGTATTTTTTCTGCCTGATAATTTTCTGCCGAACGAGATTTATTCGGTATTTCGTTTGAATTTTGCACTTTCGAAACTGTTCCATTATTTTTTGGCGAGAATGTATGTTTTTTGCCATTCGAAACTCTTTGAGAAACAGTCTTAGTTTGTGGTACTTTTCTAGCCTTCAAGCCTTCTGCACGATGGCCAGTTGATTCATAATTCTCTAATTCTTCATCTGTTATAACCGAAACTGTTTCAGCAATAATTTGCGCATCTGGTTTTAAATTACCATCACGATCTCTTGCTGACACTTTGCCTTCAATTTTTAATACGGCATCAATATTTAACCTATCGCCAATCTCTGCATATAGATTTGGGAAAATTATCACCTCACCTTCGCCAGTTTTATCTTCCATTTTAACGAAGGCCATTTTCGTTCCGCTTTTTGTAATAATCGTTCGAACATCAATCACTATCCCGCCAATTGTTGCTTTTTGCCCATCCGTATTTGGCTGAACCTGCAAAAGGGGTTGTGTTTGTTCTTCGAAATATTTAACATAACGATCTAATGGGTGCGCAGACACATATAGTCCCAATAATTCACGTTCCCAAGTTAAACGCTCTTTATCTGTATGCTGTTTTGGTGCAGTTAAAAGTTCAACGGTAGATTCAACCCGCATATCATCTGCACCCGCAAAACCAAATAAATCTGTTTGTCCAGAAAGAGCCTCTTTTTGGCTTTTTGAACCATATTCTTGAATCCGCTCCAAATTAAACAGCAGATCAGATCGCGTGCCGAATTCATCAAAAGCTCCTGTCATAATTAATGAATCCCAAGCCTTTTTATTGAATTGACGCGCATTCACGCGTTTTGCAAAATCTAAAATTGAACTAAATTTTCCGCCCGTTTTTCTGGCCTCCAAAACAGCGTCGACAGCACCCGAACCAACAGCTTTAACAGCCAAAAGACCGAAACGAATTTTCTTTTCATGAGGTACGATAGCGAAGTCTTTAAATGATTCGTTAACGTCAGGTCCAAGAACCTGAATTCCCATTGAGCGACATTCAGCGATCTCAATAGCTAGTCGATCAGTATCATCAGAATCTGCCGTCATTAAGGCTGCCATAAAAGCATCTGGGTAGTGAGCTTTAATATACGCCGTCCAATACGCAATCAAAGCGTAACAAGCGGCGTGCGATTTATTAAAACAATAGTTCGCAAACTCTTCAAGGTGATCCCAGAAAGCTTCAACTTTTGCACGATCAGCATTAGAGTGTTTAACTGCGCCCTCAATAAACTCACCCTTCATTTTTTTCATTAGATCGATTTTTTTCTTACCTACAGCCTTACGAAGAGTATCGGCCTGACCACCAGTAAATCCACTAACTTCCTTTGAAATCTGCATGAATTGCTCCTGGTAAACAAGAATCCCATATGTGTTTTTTAAAGCGTTCTCCATATGATCTTCATAATATGTCACAGGCTCTTCGCCATGTTTTCGTGCAATAAACTTCGGAATTTCACTCATTGGACCCGGGCGATATAGAGCCACCATCGCAATAATATCTTCAAATTTCGAAGGTTTAAGCTCTCGAAGATAACGTTTCATTCCCGCAGATTCAAGCTGAAAAACTCCTGTAGAATCACCCCGTGCTAGCAGCTCATAAGCCTTCTTGTCGTTAAGATCTAATTTCGAAAGGTCGATATCTACACCATACGTTCGTTTTATGATTTTTTGGGCTGTAGAAATAATTGAAAGGTTTTTAAGGCCCAAAAAGTCCATTTTCAACAAACCCAAATCTTCAACTTGCCCCATCGGAACTTGAGTTGCTACAACACCTTTTTGCGCCATTTCAAGTGGCAGGTATTTTATTAGATCATCTGGTGCAATCACAACTCCACAAGCATGGACGCCATGGTTTCGAATAGTACCCTCGAGCTGCATAGCAAAGTCATAAACAGTCTTTGCAGTTGGATTTGTTTCGTATTCATGCTTTAAATCCTGATCGTTCTCTAAAGAAACTCGAAGCGGTGTATGCCTACCTTGCGTCGGATCTGGAACCAACTTTGCAAACCGATCTGCCTCAGAATATGGAACCTCCAAAACTCGCGCCACATCACGAACGGCGTTTTTAGCCATCATCTTACCAAAAGTTGCAATGTTCGCCACACGGTCAATACCGTATTTATCCGTACAGTATTGAATAACTTCATTTCGCCGCGTATCTTGGATATCGACATCAATATCAGGCATAGAAATTCGATCAGGATTCAAAAACCTTTCAAAAAGCAAATCATATTCAAGCGGATCAAGATCGGTAATATGCAAGGCATAAGCAATAATAGATCCTGCAGCAGAACCACGCCCTGGACCAAAAACAATACCCTGTGATTTTCCCCAGTTAATAAAATCTTGAACGATCAAAAAGTAACCGTTATAACCCATTCCATCGATCACTCCAAGCTCCATATCAACCCGATCTAAAACATTTTCTGGTAATTTTTTACGAATGTCTGGAATCGACATTTTTTTAACTTCATCGATAGGGATTCCACCATATCTCTCTCCAAGCCCCTGAAAAACAAGCTTATCCAAATAAGCTTTTTCACTATCTTCACCATCGGGTAGTGGGAATTTTGGGATTAAGATCTTCCCGAACTCAAATTCGAAATTTACTTTTTCCGCAATACGTTTTGTATTTAAAATAATTTCCGGATCAATTTTTCCCCAGCGCTCGATAATGTCTTTAGGATTCGTAACAAAAAGATCAAACTCTTTTAGACTCATACGCTTCTCGTCGTTCAAGTATGAGCCCGTACCAACACAAAGTAGGATTTCGTGTGCATCTTGATCTTCGTGGGTTAAGTAGTGTGAATCACACGTTACAACCATTGGAATACCCAGCTCATCATGAAGTTTAAAGAGACCGTCATTGATCTCTCTCTGAACTTCCCAGTGATTAGGACAATCTGGATGGCCATGATCTTGGAGTTCTAGATAAAAATCTTCACCATAAACAGACTGATACCACTTTGCAAGCTCCCTTGCACGCTCAAAATCCCCAGAACGAATTGATTCTGAGATTTCAGATCCGGCGCACCCGCTTAAACAAACTACCCCCTCGGAATATTTTTCCATGATATCATGATCTATACGCGGTTTATAATATTGGCCCTCCATCCATGCTTTTGAGGTTAAAGCACAAAGATTTTGCCATCCAGTTTGGTTTTTAGCTAACAGAATCAAGTGATATCGCGGTTTATCGTGCGCAGGATCTCGATCAAAACGAGTCCTTGCCGCAACATAAGCCTCAATACCAAGGATAGGCTTAACACCTTTAGATTTAGCCTCCTTAAAAAACTCTATAGAACCAGACATAGTACCATGGTCAGTGATAGCAACTGCTTCCATTCCATTAGCCTTAACATTATCAATCAAAGCGTCAATTTTAGTCAACCCATCAAGTAAAGAGTGATACGTATGCGTATGCAAATGAACAAAGTCGCTAGGAACAAGATCCTCAAAAGTTTTAGTATTTTTTATTTTTTCCTCCGTTTCCATACCCCCCATTATATCACATTCCTTCCTCTATTTTCAATTCCCATAACGAAAAAACTCCACCGACTAGGAGGAGTTTTTTATAATTCGGCACCGTGCTATTTTCCCACTTTCGTAGTATG
>ERZ773031.29-NODE-29-length-74622-cov-6.342994_pt1 | contig 74622 bp, 71 predicted proteins | sample MGYA00511666_ERZ773031 | MGnify/ENA primary metagenome ERZ773031 (study PRJEB29015, sample SAMEA2738135) | human oral metagenome | biome: human oral; feature: human-associated habitat; material: saliva | place: China | collected 2250 ...
AGCCTTTTTCTTTTATTTAACTTTATATTGTAAAAAATTTTTAATTAATATATTATAATAAAGAAAACGTAACTAGTCTGATAAAAAACTAAAGAACTAGAGAGGGTATATTATGAACTTAATATTTATGAGACATGGTGAGGCGATGGATAATACGCGTGAAATTTTATCGAGCCAAGAAATACAATGTTCAATATTGACTGAAAATGGTAGAAAGCAAGTTATCGAATCGGTAAAATTACTGCCTAAAGTAGATAAAATATACGCTTCGCCATTAATTAGGACCCTACAAACAGCGAAAGAAGTTGCGGATAATCAAAATCTTAATGTTGAAATAGATAACCGTATTAGAGAGATAAATTGGGGTAAATTTAACGGAAAAGAAAACTCTACCGAATTAGATGAGGTTAGAGAAAAGCAAGTCGCTGGGGATTTTTTTATTAGATTTGGTCAGTATGGTGATAGTAAATATAGCATTGAAAGTAGATTATGCGATTTTTTAACTGATGTCCAAAAGAATAATTTCAAAAACAACACTGTATTAATAGTTTCTCATGGAACGATTATATCCTTTATGAAGCGGATTTTAGGGTTAAAATCTTCTCATGCGAAAAAGGGCAAATTCGAAGTTTTTAAAGATGTTGATTTTCAATTTTTAGAAAAACACAAAAATTTATTGAGTGATATATCGAATTTTGAAGTCGGCAAAAGACTTAAAGAAATAGACAAAATTAAGAATGGTGAAACCAGACATAAATATGTAAATATCGCTAAAGACTATAATAATATAGAATTTAATAATAAAACACTTAAGTATTTAATTTTAGGGTTGAATGATAAACTCAGTAAGGTTGAAAATACCTTAAAACCTATTGATAAAAGTAAAAAAGAGATTATTTTAGTTTGCGTATTTAATAATTTTTCAGAATTTTTTGAGAAATGGATAAGACATTATGTCGAATTGGGCGTTAAGAATTTCGTATTGGTAAATAATAATTCTGATAATGATTCAATAAAAAAGATAAATGAAATTACAAAAAATATTAAAGATATTAAACTGGATTTATATAATGTTGAAGCTACCTATAATTGTTTTAGAGCTTGTAGCTGGAGACAGCAGATTTTAGATATTTATGGAATTAACAGATGGTATTTGAATGTTGATTCTGATGAATTATTCCATGTTGATGAAAAGATAGAAAAATACATTGATTCTATAAGTAAGGATGGCCGTAAATCTGTTAAAGCTATTATGGTAGACGTATATTCTAAAAAGCCCATTTTCGAAAATAAGAATATAAGTGATATGAAATTTGTAGATTCTAACACTTATAAAACTGAAATAAATCCTTTTTATGGTTTAAGAATTTACGGTGGCCCTAGAGGAAGGGTTTTTGGTTTGAGGTCTAGTTTGCAAAAGGTTCCGCTACTATATTACACTGGAAATGAATTAATTGTAAACGATCATTATGTATTTCCGAAAGAGTTAAATTTTGTAAATATATCATCGGTGATATTTCATTATAAATTCTTACCAAATTCATTATCGTTATATAAAAATATGGCGAAAAGCGGGATACACTGGCAAGATTCTAAAGAATATAAAAAATATCTATCTGCCTATGAAGATGACTCTAATTTGTCTATGTTCTCAAAAGATTCATCTATTAAAGTTGAAGATTTTCGACTGTCCGATATAGTACCCGAGTAGTTGTTGGTTAGTAACATTTCTATCAAGGGGAGCCAAGAAAATCTCCCGAAGAATCGGGGGTTTTTCTTTTTTAATTTAAGATTTTTCTAAGTTGAATATGATAAAATAGAAAGAGAAAAGAGGTAAGATGAAATTTGATAAAATTATAATTGGTTTTGGAAAAGCTGGAAAAACGCTAGCTGTTTTAGCAGCAAATAAAGGTGAAAAGATTGCTCTGGTTGAAAAATCTTCAAAAATGTATGGTGGAACTTGCATTAACATTGCTTGCATTCCAACAAAGACTTTAGCGGTTGCGGCAAGCGAGAATCTAACTTTCGAAGAAGCGATTTCGCGTAAAGGCGATGTTATTAAGCGGTTAAACTCAAAAAACTATCACATGTTGGCTGATAACGATTCGATTACGGTTTTTGATGGCTTTGGCTCATTTCTAGATGAGAACACGGTTTTAGTTGAATCGAATGGTGAAAAACTTGAGCTTTCGGCCGATAAAATTATTATTAATACTGGTGCGGAAAGTTATATTCCTAAAATTGAAGGAATTGAAGAAGGTTTGCAAAATTCAAAAATCTTTACAAGCACAGAACTTCTTGATAACCAAGAAAAAATTGATAATCTAGCAATCATTGGTGGTGGATTTATTGGTTTGGAATTTGCTTCAACCTTAGCAAAATTAGGCACAAAAGTTACAATTTTTGAGAAGTTTGATAAAATCTTAGCCAATGAAGATGACTCGATGCAAAAAGCGATTTATGATTTTCTAGTTTCGCAAGGTGTTAATTTTGAATTTAATGCAAATATTGAAGCTTTCGAAAATGCTGAAAATGGAATTCTAGTGAAAAATAATGGCGAAAATTTTGCATTTGATAAAGTGCTGGTTTCGATTGGAAGAAAACCCACAACTTCAAAATTGAATCTTGAAAAAGCAGGAATTAAAACGCTTGAAAACGGTGGAATTTGGACGGATGAAAAACTTCAAACTTCAAATCCAAAAGTTTGGGCGGTTGGTGATGTGCGCGGAAAAGAACAATTCACATATGCTTCTTTAGATGATTTTCGAATTTTACGTTCGCAATTTTATGGTGATGGTAAATATTCTTTAAACAGCCGCAAAAACTTGCCAAATTCAGTTTTCTTGCAGGTTCCATTTTCGAAAGTTGGTTTAACTGAAAAGCAAGCCCTAGCAGAAGGTTTCGAAATTAAAGTGAAAGAAATTCCAGCCGCAGCGGTTCCGAAACTTCAACTCGAGTTTAAGACAACAGGACTTTTGCGAGCCGTAGTTGATGCGCAGACGAATAAAATTTTAGGCGCAGCTTTGTTCTGCTACAATTCACCAGAAGTGATAAATATTATAAAAACCGCAATTGATGCCAATCTTGATTATACGATTTTGCGAGATCAAATCTTTACGCACCCAACTGTTGCGGAAAGTTTAAACGACTTGTTTAATCTTTAGATTTGCGTTGGTGTTAAAAATTTGGTATAATTAAACAAAAGCATAATAATTTTTAAAGGTGGGAAATGAAACCGACGATTCTATCGATTGGAAATGCAACAAAAGACAGTTTTCTAGATATTCAAGATCAAAAAATATACAAAGACGAACTTAATGATTTTCATTACGATTTAACTTTTGATGACTCTACTTTGAATTATAAAAAGAAAGCTGGTATTTTTGGTGGTACAATTTTAAGCGAGAAGATTTTTACTGCCGCTCATTTCAAAGCTTTTTCGAATGCTAATCCAAAAGGGATATCTCAATTTGAATATAGTGAAATTAACGATTCCTTAGTTGAACGATTTATCGTTTCATATAAGGGCAAGAGTTTTATCTTAACAAGTAATCCACGCGAAACAAAATGGAATTCTCCACCTTATGCGCCAGACTTAATCTATATCGCGGATACAAACTTTTCGGAATCTTATTTGATGGATTTTCGAAAATATCTATCTGAAAACCGACAAATCGAGCTGGTTTATAACATTGCCGATCTAGATCAAGACTTATCAAGGGAGCTCTTCGTTCGAGCGAATTTAGTTTTTGTAGATTTTCGAAAACAAAATTTAAGCGATTTAATCGATTACTCCAACTATCAAACTGTTGTTGAATCTTTATTGAAGGTTGGTGTTCGTAGCGTAGTTATTTTTGACGGAGCTAAAATAGTTGTTGGGAATAAAGAAAAAATTGCTAGCGCAGAAGCCGATTTTGGATTGAATTCTTTTTATCAGAGTAATATTTTTCAGGCTGCTTTTGTGGCTGAAAACTTTTCAAACTCTTCTAATTTAGAAGAGAGCTTGCGGTTAGCGCTAACAATTGCGAATAAATCAGATTTTAATGATGTTTTAAAACCTTTTTATGCGCAACAAATCCTAAATCGTAAAAACTATGAATTGCCAGTTGAAATCATAAGTGATACACCAGATATTAAAGGAAGGCTGCATAAAGTTGCATCAAGTCTAGTCGCTCGACCAAAAGGAATTTTTGCGGCGGATGAATCTGGTGGAAATATCCATAAAAAGTTTGAAAGTATTGGTGTTGAAGATAATTTTGAAAATCGCCGAGCTTATAGGGAAATGTTCTTTAAAACTCAAGATATCGAGAATTATTTAAGCGGAATTATTCTATTTGAAGAAACTGTTGAACAAAATACCTCTGAAGGCGTTAATTTTGTTGAATATCTGAAAAATCGAGATATTCTAGTTGGAGTTAAACTTGATGGCGGACTCCAACCTTTAGTTGGTTTTGAGGGCGAAACTATTTCCTCTGGTCTAGATTCTTTGGAGCAAAAGCTTGAAAAATATTCAAAAATGAATATTGACTTTGCAAAATGGCGAGTTGCTTTTGAGATAAATAAAGAAAAAGGAACTCCGAGCAATGCTGCCATTGAGGCGAATTTACGAATTTTGGCTCAATATGCGAAAGCTTGTCAAAAATATGGAATTGTACCAATTGTAGAGCCAGAAGTTGTTTATTCAGGAAACCATACGATAAAGCAGTGTCGTGAGATTACTGAAAAGATTTTGAAGAGTCTGTTTAAAGAATTAGAAATCTTTAAAGTTGATCTTGCTGGAACAATCTTAAAAACAGGTATGGTTCTTGCTGGTTCTGAAAATGAAATTCAATCATCTTCAAGAGAAGTTGCACGCGAAACTATTGCGGCCTTGAAAAATTCTGTTCCTAAAGAATTAGCAGGTATTGTATTCTTATCTGGTGGTCAAACACCGACTCGAGCAACAGATAATTTGCAAGAAATTACAAATCTTGGCCCCTTTGATTGGGGAGTTACATATAGCTACGCTAGAGCACTTCAATTGCCTGCATTGCAAGCTTGGGCCGGTAAAGCTGAAAACGTTTCTCAGGCGCAACTATTGTTTCTTGAACGTGTTGCAGCAAACTCGCATGCACTATATAAAAACTAATTTTCGAAAATATAAAACGCTCAGTTTATAAATTGAGCGTTTTTTCGTTATTTATTTTTTATGGTTGGTGATTACTGCAAAAATTCCAACCGCGATACCACCTACAGGATAAAAAATTCTTGCTGAAGACCAATCATTAGTGATAAAACTATAAGTTAGATAAATTGCTGTAATTGACATCATTGTAATAGCCGCGAAAAGGCCAATTTTTCGATTTTTCTCTTTATTTTCACTTTCGATTTCGTTAAAGTTGCTAATTTTAGCAAAAATAGAATTACCATAGGTCGATATAGAAAGTCCAATTCCAAGTAAAAGCATAAAAATCGTTGATGCACTTCTTCCGCCAAGATTTGTAAAATTGTAGATAACTTGATGGCTGGCTATAGCAATGAAGATTATCGAAACAAGAGCCATTTTGCTAAAGCTTTCGATACTCTCAGCGTTTTGAATTTCTTTTTTCGAAAAAACTTCGTTAATTTTCGTATTAGATTCGGTAAGACTCTCAATTGCTGTTTTATCAAAGTTTCTAGCAAGGATGAACAATGGCACTGCGATTGCTAGTGACAACATTAGAGCGATACTGGAAAGTATAGAGAAGTCTGGTATTGAATCTGAGAGTAGAGATTGTCGCATTTTAAAATCATATCCTGAAGAAAAAGTAGCAAGGGTGATCCCTAAGAATAAGATAAAAATTCCTAAAGATCGGATTATGGCAATTTTTCTATAAGTTTTATTATAGTCTTCTTTATCAAAATCTATTTTCTTGGTTGAAATTTCACCAGTTAATTCATCTAGGCTAACATTAAAAAGATTACTTATAGCAACTAACTTTTCAAGCTCTGGTGAAGATTTTCCACTCTCCCAGGCTGAAACTGATTGTCGCGAAACTCCAATTTTATCGGCAAGTTGTTCTTGCGAAATATTTTTTGAAGCACGTAGCTTTTGCAAATTTTGACTAAACATTTTTTGTCCTTTCATATTAAATATTATACACTAATTATACAAAAAAGACTCGATTGCAGCTACCAAGTTTGCTTTATATTTGCAAAAAATATTGCTAAAATTTTTAACAAAACAGATTGATTTTATGTTAAATTTGTTTGCATTGTCAAAAATCGATTAAATATAAGCTTTTTCAGGAAAATGAAGCTGGACTTTTGCTAATTTATTTTTAACTTTCCAATCAATAAAATTAACGCCGATTGTTTCGAAAATCTCTTTTTCAATTTCTGAATTTTTCGAAAAATCAATTTCTGGACCATAAAAATCAAATTCTAAAAAATATTCATAATCATCTTTAAAAATAGAATAATAAAATTCGTAATGATAATCTGGAAATTTTGCTTTTTCGATAATCATGATAATTTAACTATAAAATATTTTATAAAAAAGAGCAAGTTTTGGCTTACTCTAGGCGGATTATGATTTTAGCTCGTTATAAAATTTCACTATTTCGTCATAAGATTGTTTGTCGTTGGGCGAATTTAATAGGTGGCTTATTATATAGTCGGCGATTTCGTTCAACCCAATTATACTAATCGGTGAATTTTTATCGTAATCTGAATGTAGCTCGGTTGAAATTTTCGAGGCTATTATTTGGGCTTTTTCCGCATCTTGATTATCGAGAGATTCTTTAAGGCTATCTAGCCAACTGTTGTAGAGTGTTGTTTTGTTCATCATTTTACTCCCCTTATATATTATAAAATATGACTGCTCAAAAATGAACAGTCATTGCGACAACTACCACCAGGATCCACGATCTCCGTTTTTGCCAGTATTGCCATCTTTGCCGTAGTGGTCGTGATTTGGTTGGACGCCAGCATTTTTATCCCCGTAGAAATCAAGAAAATTATTATGACCGCTAGCAATTAGGGTTTGACCTTCTTGATTACCCTGACCGAAGGATATTGTTACTGGATTGCCGTTAGAGTCTGCGGCATGGACTGGTGCTGACCAGCTGCGATCTCCACCACTTCCTTCACCTTGACCCATTCCGAAAGTTGCATCGTTGTCGTTAGTTGGCATTTTTGCCACCTCTTTCTAAAAAGTGCGACCGAATAGTTCGGTTAACCTGATATTCTACTACAATTTTCGAATTCAAGGATATTTTATCATTTTTTTTTACTATTTGTCAAGACTTTTTATCGAAAAAATGTTAAAATAATAAAATGAACACCAAACTCGCCGAAAAATTGAAAAATCTGCCAAATTCTGCTGGCGTTTATTTTCATAAAAATTCGAAAAACGAGATTATTTATGTCGGAAAAGCGGCAAATTTAAAGAACCGCGTTCGGCAATATTTTCAAAATTCACGCGGTAAAGATTCGAAAACACAAGCTTTGGTGGCGGAAATAGCAATGACCGATTGGATCGAGGTTGAAACTGAAATGGATGCGCTTTTTTTGGAAAGTGAAATGATTAAGCGCTATAAACCTCAATATAATATTCTTTTACGGGATGATAAATCGCCAACCTATGTGCGAATTGGCTTTCGTGATAAAATTCCGCATATCAGTTTTACTAAAAATCCGCTTGATGATTCGGCGGAATATTTTGGGCCGTTTTATAATTCAAATGCGGTAAAAAAATCGGTGCGGTTGCTTCGAAAAGTTTTTCCGTACTATTTGAGCGAAAAAATGCCAGCAAAGAATAGTTTAGATTTTCAAATTGGATTAACGCCAGGACTGGAAAATTTCGAACAAGATTCACAGGAATTTAATCAAAAAAAGGCTGAATATAAGCGTAATTTACAGCAGCTTGCAAGGTATTTGAAGGGCGAGCGAAAAATGCTCCAGCTTGAAATCGAAAAAGAAATGTTTGATTTTGCGAGTGAACAGAATTTTGAAATGGCGGCAAAAAAACGCAATCAGTTGCGGGATTTGAGTGAGCTTGGTAAGCAGGTTATTTTTTCGAATGAGGAATTTTTGGATATCTCTAAAGATCATGCGCTTTCGAAATTGGCAGAAATTCTTTCTCTTGAAAATCCTCCGCGGCGAATTGAGGCTTATGATATTTCACACACAGGAGGCGAAAATAATGTGGCCTCTATGGTGGTTTTTTCGAACGGCTTAAGCGATAAACGCGAGTATCGAAAATTTAAAATGACTACTAGTGGAAACGATGATTTTTTACATATGAAAGAAGTTTTAACGAGGCGTTTTTCGAAACGTAATGAAAAATGGGCACGGCCCGATTTAGTCTTGATTGATGGTGGAAAAGGCCAATTGAGCGCGGCGTTAGAAGTTTTGCCGAGCGATATTTTAGCAATTGGAATAGCTAAGCGTGATGAGGAAATTATTTTTGACACTAGAAATACTAATCTAAAAACAGATTGGCTTAATGAAAATTTATCTAAAAGGGGCGAAGATTTTTCGGTTCGGCGTGAAGGCGATTTTCTGGTCTTGAATTTACATTTGTCGCAAAGTCATTCGCATGGGCATGCTCGAAATTTACTGGGCGAGAATAATTCTGAATTTAGTGATTTAACTAAACTTTTTCAGCGAATTCGTGATGAATCGCATAGGTTCGCGATTAACTATCATTCGAATTTGCGTACAAAAAAACAAACACAGAATATTTTAGAAAAAATTGATGGAGTTGGCGCAAAAACACGAGCAAAATTATTGCGTAAATTTGGCTCAGTGAAGCGAATTCGCGAAGCTCCGGTTAGTGAGATTTCGAAAATAGTTGGTGAAAAACTAGCTGAAAAAATTAAGCAAAATTTGTAATTTTTGAAAGTTTTTGATAAAATAGACATAAGAATTATGGTGGGTAAAGGCAAGATTAAAAAGCGTCTTAAACAGATACAATCGCTAAAAAATTGGCAGTTGTTTATTTTGCTTTTACTTGTTATCTTTGTCGATCTAACCGCGCTGAGATTAAATAATGTTGGAATGGTTCGCCGGCGAGAAGCGGTTGAGGCGGCAGATAAAGCTGGCGATGTTGAAGTTGCTAGAAAGGCAACGATTGAGTTTGCTAATTATGTCCATACACATATGAATAGTGGTGGAATCGTGTATAGTGATAAAACGCATTGGTTTAAAATTAATAGAGAAGTTAAGGTTGCCTGGGCTAATATTTATAAAATTGACTCAGCTAAAGCCGAGCAGGCCGCTCGTGATGCTGCAGAAAATAATCCAAACGGAAATATTTTTAAAAAAGCCGAACAGGCTTGCAGGCCAAGATTTAGTGGCGGATACTCATTAGCTTATCAACAATGTATCTTGAATGAACAAAACAAATATCCTTCAAGTACTCAAGGGCAATTAAAAGTTGAATCTTTACGTGAATCAGAATATGTTCATACATTTATTGCACCACTTTGGTCGCCAGATCTTGCTGGTTGGACAACATTGCTCGCATTTATAATTATAATTATGATTATAGTTAAAATGATAATTACGACAATTCTTAAGCTTATTCTAAAAAAATATACGCCAAAAGTATAAAAACTCTTGACACTACTTAATAACTAGTATACAATGAAAATATACAACAGTAGTAATGAAAGGATAGAAATGGCTTATAGTCAAACAAATTCAAAAGGAATTACATATTATTTGCACAAAAGTGAAGTAACTTTGCGTGGTGGAAAACCACAAACAATTTACTTCTTTGCTAAAAAAGAAAAAAATGATAAGGGGACACCTTGCGATCTTCCAGAAGATCGAATTGTAAAAGAAAATCCACGAAACGGATTCTTGACAGTTTCTCGAAAGAAATAATCAATTTGCGAAAACCGCCTTTCATTCAGATGGGGCGGTTTTTTTGTTGAATTTTAGGCAAAAATAAAAACGCCAATTAGGCGAATTTGGTAGGGGATGCTGGGTTCGAACCAGCGACCAATCGTGTATGAGACGACTGCTCTAACCGCTGAGCTAATCCCCCGACTATTTAATTATAACAAAAAATATGATAAAATTAAATAGTGAAATTAAACGTAAACGACTTAAAAACTAAAACTCGTCGTGCGAAGTATTATTTTTCGAACGATATTTTAACTTTGAGTAATATTATCATGGGGAGTGTAATAGTTGTTTCGATTGTTTGGGTTTGGGGAAGTATTTCTGCAATGGAAAAAAATTACGCTATCCAAAAAAAGCTTGAGTTAAAGCAAAGGCAGGCTTTAATTGAGGAGATCAACTATCAAACATTACAATATGAGCAAAAATATTTAAAGAGCTCAGAATATCAAGAGCTAGCGGTACGTGAAAAGCTTGGGCTCGCACTACCGGGCGAGCACGTTTTAGTGCTTCCTAAATATCCAGAAGAAAAGAAGAAACAGCAAACTGAAACTTCTAAACAGTCTAATTTTACACAGTGGATGAACTTTATTTTTGGCGGAAATGCACAAAAATCATCAAAATAAGTAAAAACTATTGACTCTTGGTAGGCTCTGTGATAAAATATAAAACAGATATCGCGGGATGGAGCAGTCTGGTCAGCTCGCTTGGCTCATAACCAAGAGGTCGTAGGTTCAAATCCTACTCCCGCAACCAAGAAATTATTTTTAAAACAACCCCTTATTAATTAAGAGGTTGTTTTTATTTAATATATAATATATCAAATAAAAAAGGTTGATGTAATAACTACAGCAACCTAAAATAATATCTGGTAGTAGCGGCGGGGATTGAACCTGCGACCTTAGGCTTATGAGTCCTACGCTCTAACCAACTGAGCTACGCTACCACAATGAGTCTATTTTAGCATATCTAGAAAAAAAATTCAATAGAAAAGCTCCCAATTTTAGGAGCTTTAGTTTTTACATTAAATCGTCAAATTCATCAAAGCGAGAAATTCTTGCATCAATAAAATTTCGAAGTTCTTTTTTTGTTCGGTGCCTATCCCATGAGGCCATTCGTTCATGTTGTGCCATGTATTTTTTCCTTTTTTGTTTTATTTATTATTACGTTATTTATAATAACATAAAAAAATAAAAAAGTCAAGACTCTTTTAGAAAAAACTTAAACATTTTCCTTGATTTTCGCTCGTGCTTATAATATAATTTATGATAAAGGTTATGGATAATTGGATGATTTTATTGGTGGTGATTTTAGCGGCAATGGTGCACGCTAGTTTCCATTTGAGTATCAGTGTTTTAACACTTTTAAGTGGACATACATTAAGCCGTAAAAAATCTCAACTTCAGTTAACTAAACTTTCAATGTCATTGGTTTTAGGCTCGATATGTTCAACGATTTTAATTTTTTCTACTTTTGCACATTTTGGTGGAATATTTTATAATTTTGTATTTTCGAAGGTTGTTTGGGCTGTTTTGGTGGGAATATTAGTTTCCGCAGGTGTTGCTACTTGGATTTTTTATTATCGACGAGGGAAGAATATTCGAAATGGAACAGAACTTTGGGTTCCTCGGCCACTTGCTAAGTATTTAAATAATCGCGCAAGTAAAACTAAACATTCAGCTGAAGCCTTTGCTTTGGGAGTAATTAGCGTTTTGAGCGAATTATTATTCTATTTTGCTCCTCTAGTAGTTTCAGCATTATTTGCATCAAGGGTTTCGCCTGCATTCCAGTTTGCTATTTTAGTTATCTATGTCTTGATTTCAAATCTACCGATTTTTAGTATTGCTTGTATTATATCTGGTGGTCATCCAATTTCTGAAATTCAGGTTTGGCGGAATAAGAATAAAAGATTTTTGCAATTTGTATCTGGCTTAGGGATGATAGTTTTAGCTTTTATTGTAGGGGTTGTTATATTTACTCCAGAGATTTTAGGAGTTTCGTTGTGAGGGTTGTAGTTAAATCAAACGGAAAAATTGAAAAATTTGATTATAAAAAACTACAGAGAAGTTTAAGTGAAACTTTTTTGATAGTAAAATCTCCAGAAGGTCAAAGCAATGAATTTGTTAAAAAAACTCTTCTTGAGTTTGCCGATTGGCAAAAAAATAAGCCAGAGATAACTAGTGATGATATTCGAAGGCAAGCCAGTGGAATATTACAAAAGATTCACCCAGAGGCTGCATATATATATAAAAATTTCAAAAGCATAATTTAAGGAGTATAAAAATGGTAAAAAGAAAATTTGATTTTGATTTGATTGTGCTTGGAAGTGGTGCTGGCGGTTCTGCTGCCGCTAATATTGCATCAAAGGCTGGTTTAAGTGTTGCGGTTGTTGAGAATGACCTTTTTGGCGGTGAATCACCAAATTATAGCGATATTCCTTTGGCGGCAATTTCGAAAGTAGAGAAAACTTTTTTCGAAGCTAAGCGAATAGAAAAAATGGGTCTTCGCTCAGCAAATTTGACCTACAACTTTCCGATGATTTCTAATTGGAGAAAACTTGCAGTTGAACGAACTGGCGCTCATGATAACCAAAAGTTCTTTGAAAGCCTAGGAATTACAACTTTTCGTGGTGAGGCAAGATTTTTAACACCAAATGAAATTTCAATTAACCAAAAGCATTATTCTGCAAAGAATTTCTTGATTGCGACTGGTTCGAAAGTTTCAATTCCAGATGTTAAAAATATTGAGAATGTAAGGTATTACACTCCTAAAACAATTTTCGAAATTTCACGCCCGCCAAGGAGTATATTCATTATTGGCGGAGGGTCGGAGGCTGTTGAGATTGCGCAATTTTTGGCTATTTTCGGCACGAAGGTTTATATTAGCGAAGTTTCAGCTAGAATTTTACCCAAAGAAGATGAGGAAGTAGGAATTACCTTAGAAAATATTTTAGTAGAGGAGCACCATGTTTACGTTTTGCCACAAACACGTGTTTTAGCGGTTCAAAAAGATGGGCTAATGAAACGGGTGATTTTTCAACGTGGTGGAGCGGAAAAATTTGTTCGTGTTGACGAGATTTTGGTTGTTGGTGAAAGAACTCCGAATACAGACATTGGGCTTGAAAATGCTCATGTTGAATATTCTAAGGATGGCATTTTAGTAAACGAATTTGCGCAAACTTCAATGAAACATATTTTTGCCGTTGGAGGAGTTGTTAATCCGCAAATGCAAACATCTGAGATTCTGCTTTCAAGTCGAACAGTTGCGCATAATATTTTGCATCCTCGATCAAAAATGGTGGTTAATTTTCCGCTTGCACCTCGAACGATTTCAACCTGGCCAGAAATCGCAAGTGTTGGTTTAAGTGAAGATGATTGTTTGAAGCGAGACTTAAAATATAAAACTGCGATTGCGCCATTGAACCTAATTGCAAAGAGTAATATTGAAAACTTTAGTAATGGATTCGTGAAGCTTATTTGTGATAAAAAAGGGAAAATCATCGGTGGAAGCGTTGTTGCGCCAGATGCATCGAATATTATTGCGCAAATTTCCCTAGCAATTCGAAATGAAATGACAGCTCGAGAGCTAGCTGAAATTCCACAACCATTTTTGAGCTGGAGTGAAATTATTCGTGTAGCGGCGCACCGAATTAGATAAAAATAGCTATATTTTCGCTTTCGAAATTTGAAATTTTAGCCAAAAAGTGTTAAAATAGGTAAAGATTTATAGATAAAAATTAAGGAGAATTATGGCTGGTCATAATAAGTGGTCAAAAATTAAACGACAAAAGGGTGTGAATGACGCAAAACGAGGCGCGATCTTTACACGAATCGGAAACCAAATAGCAATTGCAGCGCGCAGTGGTGCTGATCCAGATATGAACCCAAGCTTAGCGCTCGCAATTGAAAAAGCACGCGCAGTAAATATGCCTAACGCAAATATTGAACGTGCGATTGCGCGAGCTGCTGATAAAAATGCAGCAGCACTTGAGGAAATCACCTATGAAGGCTATGGCCCAAACGGCATTGGGCTAGTTATTGAAACTGCAACAGACAACCGCAATCGAACTTTACCTGAAGTAAAAACAGCTTTGGTGAAAAACGGTGGTCGAATCGCTGATGCCGGAAGCGTGATGTTCCAATTCTCTCGAAAAGGTGTTATTTTAGTTGAAGCAACGGGCGAAGACGCTCTACTTGAAATTCTTGATGCTGGCGCCGAGGATGCTGTTGAAGAGGATGGTGAAATTGTAGTTTATACAGATCAGAAAGATCTAATGAAAGTTCGAAAAGAACTAATTGAAAAAGGTCTAACTGTGAAAGAAGCTGAGCTTCAATATGTACCGAATATGGAAGTTGAAATCACCGATGACGAAACTCGCGCGAAAGTTGAAAAACTAATGGATGCGCTTGATGATGTCGATGACGTGGTGAACGTTCATACAAACGCTAAATTTTAATTTTAAAGGCTCCGAAAGGGGGCTTTTAAATTTTAGAAGTCTTTATTTTATTATATGGAAAACATGTTTAATTTAATTTTTAATTCGGATATAAATCTTGAAATACGTGAAAAAATTAAACGATATTTCGAGAAATATAAACCTTTTTTTAAAAGATATTTTCCGGAAATGAATAATGTTGATATTTATTTTGCTCATGAGGAAAAGCCATCCATTATAGGCAAGGAGAATGAGCTATTGATGGGCGTTGGTTATCTTGTCGATAACTGTGCAGAAATTCAAATTTATGATGATAACTTTACGGAAGCAGATTTTGTATGGCTAATTTTCCATGAGTTAAATCATGTCTATCGAGGATTTTATGAGCGAGATCTTTGGTTAATGGCTAATATAATTCCAGAGGGTCTGGCTTTGGGTTTTGAGAAGCAAATTAGAAAAGAGATTAATATACAATGGGAGGATAGATCTTTATATTTTAACAAGAATGAAAAGGCAATGATTTTAAAGAGGCTTGCTGAAGCGATTGATATTTGTGAAAATAAAAAAGAATGCAACTATAATGCATGGCTGTATAACTTTAATGGTGAAAATCCTGATTTTCCATACAATTTGGGCTATAAAATTGGTGATTTTTTGGTTGGTGAATATTATAAATTTCATAAAATTAAACCGATTGAAGCCGTGCGAATCCCAACAATGGAATTTATTAAATTTGCTAAAAAGGAGATTCTAAAATGCGAAAAATAATTTTGGGAAATTTTAAAAATAATAAAGCTTTCCGCAAGAAATTGCGCTCGAGTTATAGGCAGGCGATGCGAATTTTACGCCCGCAGTTTGGCGATAATAAAGGTTATGATTTGGTTTTTTGCCGAAAAATTTGGACTTATTCTGACGATGGAGTTGATTTTTATCGTCGCCAAAATCATGCTGCTTTTGAAATTTGTGAGATTTTTAGAGATATTCGCAATATTGATATTCGAAACGCGATAATTCGAGCTGTTGCAAGTGAAAAATTACGAAAATTAAATTTTAAAAACGAATTTTTAATGGATATTTTGGCGATTGGCGGAGGATTTTATTTGGCTGGAATTTCAAAAAATATCAAACTTTCGCCAGAGATTAAAAAAGATTTCTTAGAATTTTCTAAAAATGCCAAAAACTATGATTTTGAAAAATATATGAATGACGGAAATGAGATTGAGCAGGATTTTCTTGGATTTTTTGCGGCCGAAATTATTTCGAAAATTGTTAAAAACCGAAAATTGAATGAAATTTCTGAGCAAGAAATCTTTGATGAAATTCAAAAGATTAACTAAAAAACTCTTTTGCCAAATTTTGAAAATCCTTAATTTTTATTTTATTAATTAGCTCAAAATCGATAAAATCACCATAAATTAAAGCTCGAATTCGCTGTTTTTGCCCAATTTGAACGGGGGTTTGAGTTTTGAAGATTAATTTATTCTGAAATATATTTTTTATATTTTCAAAATCTTTTTCACTAATCTTTTTAATTTTAGCAATTTCTTTTTCGATAATTTCTTCAATTTTTGCCATCGCCGAGCTTTCGAATCTGCTTTCGAATGCTAAAAAAGAATTATTTAAAATCGAACCTTCGCTAAAAAATACTTTAAAATTGTAGGCTAAGCCATTTTTTCGAAGGGCTTGATAAATTTTGGTTTCAACTTCATTTAGAATTAGCTCGGTAGTAATTCTTTCGATTGAATTTAAGGAGCGATTAAGTGCGAAAATTTGAGTATAAAAACATACTTTCTCGTTATTTTTTAAGATTTTGGCATTCTTGAGTTTATAATCTTGACTTGCTGTAGATTTTTCTTGTGGTAGTTTTATATTTTCGAAAGCCTCAGTAATCTTATTTTCGTCGAAATTTCCAATTGCTAAAATGCGCAGATTTTTGGTTGAGAAATGGTTTTTAAAAAATTTTAAAATATCATTTTTAGTGATTTTTGAAAGCGTCTCAACTTCTTCTATGGAATTTAAAGCTGGAATGTTTTGATTTTTAAGAATTTGTGTATAGATTTCTGGATTTCCTTTTGTTGAAGTAATAATTTCATTTTTTACGATATTTTTCTGAATCTGTAAGTCATTTTCAGTGAAATCAAAATTTTCGAAAAGGGAAATAAACTTGTTTAGCGTTTTTTCAAAACTTTCAACTGTGCTTTCAAAAGAGAAAGTTGTCAGAAGATTGTTTGTTTTTCCATTTTTCTGGAATTCACCATTTTTTGAAGTAAAATTTCTTAGAATTAAATGCTCTAAAATGTGAGGGATTTGCTGCTTTTCTTTTGTGGCAGAAAATAATCCAGTCAAAAATCCAGCTTCTAGATAAACTGTGCTTGAAGATGGATTTTTTTGATAAATTATTTCGATAGTATTTTTTAAAATTATTCTTTTCATATAGATTAGATATATTAAAAGAAGCCCAATATAGGACTTCAGCGGCTGCTATTCGTAACCATTGAATGTTGGCTCGCCATCGGAATTTTCGCTATAGCCATTATCTAAGGCATTATCCGAATCTGGACCTTCATCGGGGTCTAAGAAATAGCGTCTAATAAAAATAGCCATTTGCCACCTCTTTCTAAAGAACGAATCGGCACACCCGATTTTGTGAGAAATTACGCAAATATAACTTCTAAGCCCTATTATATAATAATAATAAATTTGTCAATATCTTTTGAATTTTTTCTCGAAAAATGGTAAAATTTTAAGATGAATGACCTCGAATTTCTTGTAAAAAATTACCAAACGCCGCCCGAAGCAATTTCACTAGTTGAAAATTCTCGAGTTTTATTGCTTGCGGGAATTTCTGGCGCGGGAAAAGACACAACTAAAAAATATCTTTTGAAAAACCCAGAGTATCTCGATATCGTGAGCCACACAACACGCGCTCCTCGTGAAAATAATGGCAATCTTGAGCAAAACGGCATTGATTATAACTTTATTTCGAAAGAAAAGGCCGAAGAAATGCTTAAAAAGCGCAAGTTTATTGAGGCGAAATTTGTTCATGGAAAGATTTATGGAACAAGTGTTGCGGAAATCGAAAAAGCAAACCAAAACGGGCAGATTTCTGTAACGGATATTGATATTCAAGGAATTGCAGAATATAAAAAAATGAGTGAGCGCGTGGTTGCAATTTTCATTTTGCCACCAGATTTTGAAACTTGGCGTGCGCGTTTTGCAAACCGATATTCAAGTGCAGAAGAATTCGAAAAAGATTTCGAAAAACGTTTACCGGAAGCGATTTCTTCACTAGAACAGGCACTCGAAGTGCCATATTTTCACTTTATTTTGAATGACGATTTTCGAAATACGGCGCGAATTATTAACCAAATTATGCACCAAGATGTTGAGTTTAATTATAAAGACATTGAGGTGCGTGTGCGAGCAAGAAAACTTTTGGAAGATATTAAGAGTAAATTTTTAGAACTGCAAAAATAACCTAAAAGAAAAACCCCGTATTTTACGGGATTAATCACGGGACTTAGAAATAAGTTTTTCTGCGACGGTCGACGAAAACCGCAGTTTTAAATACACCATCAGAAAATCCACACGGCTTACCGAAGAAATAACCTTCAGGAATCTTCATAGAAAACCAAGCTTCACTTGTGAGCCATACGGCATATAGCTTATTTCCGTTATCATCAACGAGCCTAAACTTAAAATCCAAACCTGGGTTAAGATTATAGAATTCGTAGCAGAACCTACGAAATCCACTCAACTCATCCTTGTTGGCATCTAGCGTTTGTTCGCGGAACTTTTCATTGATTGCGTGTGCAATCCTTTTTGAGGCATCCAATGAAATTGATGTGATTCGTGGCATATCTCTAGCCCTCCTTCAAAAAAACTTTTTGACATAAATCAAAACAATATAATTATAACATGCAGAAGTGAAAAAGTCAAGTATAATGTTCTGAAAATACAGAATTAGCACTCTATTGACCTAAGTGCTAATTTGTGCTAAACTAAAAACATGAATATTACGCCGCGACAAACGCAAATTTTAGTTGCAATTATTGAGCAATATGCTGAGGTTGCTAGCCCGGTTGGCTCAGTTACTTTAGCTAAACTTTTTGAAGTTTCTAGTGCAACAATCCGTTCAGAGATGGCCAAGTTGGAGGAGCTCGGTTTAATTACTCAGCCACATACTTCCGCTGGCAGAATTCCGACGGATAAAGGGTATCGATTCTATGTTAATCGATTAACGGAAGAAAACCAAGGTGGAGACGAGCAAATTTTACTCAATGCAAGCAATTCAAAAGATAATCTAAGAGGTTTTCGTGCAATTTCTTCGCGGGTTTCAGCCCAGAATGATCGTGCTGATCATGCAATTCGTTCGGCGGTGGATTCTTTAGTCGAGATTACTGGTAATCTTGGTCTTGCAACGATTGGTGACCAACTTTATATGAACGGAATTTATAATCTTTTTTCACAGCCAGAATTCGAAAGTGGTGAGGCGGTTCAATCTGTTGCTCAGCTATTAGACAACCTTGAACCTTGGCTGCGTGAAGTTGCGCCAAATGAACCGTTGAATGTTTATATTGGTAGCGAAAATCCAATCGGTAAAAGTTCGGGCGCAAGTTTGATTATTTCGAAATTCGAAAGTCCATTTTCGGAAAATTCTTACATTGGAGTTCTTGGGCCAACTCGCCAAAATTACGGAAAAGTAGTGCGACTCGTTCAGAAAACGGGCGAGCTCCTAGAGGAGATTTTGTAAATAATGAATATTCTAGTGATAAACGGTCATCCAGATAAAAAGAGTTTTAGTGCAGCTATTTTTAATAAAGTTATAGATAATCTTGATAAAGAAAAGCATCAAATTGAAACTCTAAATCTTGCGGAGATGAAATTTGACCCAGTTTTGCGTTTTGGCTATCGAGAACGAATGGTGGAGGACGCTGAAATCACACGTTCGCAAGAATTAATCCAATGGGCAGATCACCTAATCTTTATTTATCCGATATGGTGGAGCTCGATGCCAAGTTTAATGAAGGGCTGGATTGATCGTGTTTTTACCCCTGGAGTTGCATATTCATCTAATCATAAAGGTATTTTCATAGTAAACTTTATCACTGGTCGCCAATTTAAAAAGCTTTTAAATGGTAAAACTGCTGATATTATCACAACATCTCAAGGGCCAAGTTGGTGGTATAAAATTTTTAGCGGAATTATTAGTGTGCCAGATAGCTATGGAGTTGCGGTTTTAAAAAATGCGGTATTGAATCATTGCGGTATAAAAACTAGAAAAGTAATGAATTTGGGAGATATGAACCGGGAGCCGAATACACTGGAAGTTCGAGAAAGATTTTTAGAGAAAGTTGCAAAACATGCAAGTAGAATTTAAGGAGGAAAGTATGAAAGATAATAATTTAAATACAAATCAAGAAGTTTCGAAAGATGAGAAAAAAGGTGGATTTTTTAAAAAAGATTCTAAAATGGAAAGACTTTACACAGAAAATTTGGAGCTAAAAAACGATTTACAGCGTACACGAGCAGATTTTGAGAATTATCGTAAAAATGTGGAAAGCCGAGTTTCGAATGCGCAAAATTTAGGTGAAAAGAAAGCTATTTTGGCGCTAATTCCAATGGTTGACGATATTGAAAGAGCAATTTCGCACTTGCCAGAGGATTTAGCAAAAAACGCTTGGGCGCAAAATGTTGTTAAGATGAGTAAAAATCTTGATAAAAATCTTTCGAAAATCGGCGTAGAAAAAATTAATTCTACCAAAGGGACTGTTTTTAATCCTGAACTTCACGAAGCAATTCAATTTGATGAAGACTCTGAGGGCGAAGAAGAAGTTATTCTAGCAGAATTGCGCGCAGGATACACTTTAAAAGGTGAGGTTTTGCGGGCCGCAATGGTTAAGGTTGGACGAAAATAATTTTATCGTTGACAAAATATAAGGAATGTGATATTATTATAAGCGTTGATCCGTTTCGCCTTATTATAGAAGGTTGGGACTCGCGGATTAGCCTCCTACTAAAATGATTTTTTAAAAAGCTAGAGTCCGTACCTTTTTATCATAGTATACCGCCTAATGTTGGCGGTTTTTAATTTTAAAACTTTAAAATTAAGCATAAATATGATAAAATATAACACATGAATAGTGGGCAAAATCTTGAAAATATTAAAAAGTTTATTCGTGCGGCAAATTATTTAACAGTTTCGCAAATTTTTTTGCAAGACAATTTTCTGTTGGAACGCCCCTTAACTTTTGAAGATATTAAACCTCGGCTTCTTGGTCATTGGGGAAGTTGTCCGGGTGTTAATCATGTTTATGCACATCTTTTAAATATGCAAAAACAGCTGGATTTTGCTAAAAGCGATATAAAAACAGCGTTTATGCTTGGTCCTGGCCATGCTTTTCCAGCACTTCAAGCGAATCTTTTTCTTGAAGAAACTCTTTCGAAATTTGATATTAATGTTGCTCGAAATCTTAGTGGAATTAAATATATTTCGAAAAACTTTTCTTGGCCGGGCGGATTTCCGTCGCATGCCAGCCCATTTACACCTGGTGTAATTCTTGAAGGTGGTGAGCTCGGTTATTCATTGTCTACTGCTTTTGGTGCTGTTTTAGATAATCCAAACCTAGTAATTACAACTTTAATTGGTGACGGTGAAGCTGAAACTGGAACGATTGCAGCCTCTTGGCATTTGAATAAATTGATTGATCCGGTTGAAAACGGGGTTGTTTTACCAATTTTGCATTTAAATGGTTATAAAATTTCTGGCCCAACGATCTTTGGTTCAATGAGTGATTTTGAGTTAATTCAATTTTTTCATGGAGCTGGTTGGGAGCCTAAAATTGTCGATGAATATTCCGCAGAAGATTTTGATTTGGAGCTTTCGAATGCGTTTTCGAATGCGTTTCGAGATATTTCGCGAATAAAATTTGGGCGAAACAATAAATTTATTCGTTTACCAATGATTATCATGCGAAGTAAAAAAGGTAGCTCGGGTGTAAAGGAAAACAATGGTCGAAAAATCGAAGGAAACTCACTTGCGCATCAAGTGCCTCTTTTGAAGGCGAAAACAGATAAAAATGAACTTAAAAAACTTGAAGATTGGATGAAATCATATAAGTTTGATGAGCTTTTTAATTATGAGCGAGGTGAATTCAAGGAATGGCTTAATGACTTTTTGCCAGAAAGCTCAAGCAGAATTGGCCGAAATCGTTTTATTGATGCGAATTTGAATTTTAAAGAGCTAAAATTGCCGGAAAATACTGAAGGACTAGGCGAAAAATCTCTTGCAATGAATGCTGTTGGTGGTTTGTTGGAGAAAGTTTTCGAAAAAAACCCTGATAATTTTAGGTTTTTTAGTCCTGATGAAACCTATTCAAATAAGTTGGATACGATTTTTGAAGCAACTTCACGTTCTTGGCAACGAGAAATTAAACCTTGGGAAAAGGATTTGGCAAAAAATGGTCGGGTGACTGAAATTTTGAGTGAAAACTGCTTGCAGGGGCTTTTACAAGGATATATTTTAACTGGTCGACATGGAGTTTTGACTTCTTACGAAGCTTTTGCGCCGATTATTTCTTCAATGATGGATCAATATGCGAAGTTTTTGGCTCAATCGAAAGAGGTAAAATGGCGGGGTGATTTAGCAAGTTTGAATTATATTCTAACTTCAACTGGTTGGCGTCAAGATCACAATGGTTTTTCGCATCAAAATCCAAGCTTTATTGATGAGGTTTTGCGTCGCGAAAATGGAATTGGGCAGATTTTTTTGCCGGCGGATGATAACTCTGCGGTTGTGTCGATTTCGAAAATGCTAAAATCTCGAAACAATATCAATGTTTTGGTTGCGGGAAAAACGCCAGAACCAAGATATTTTTCTCTAGAAAGCGCACGAAAACAGCTTGAAAATGGTGGAATATTTATTTTTGATAGTTGGAAAAATCAGGAAATTACAGATTGGGATTTAATTTCAGAAGATGATGAACCGGATTTAATTTTGGCGGCAAGTGGCGACTATGTTTTTAAAGAAACGGCTGCAGCGCTTCAAGTTTTGCTTCATGATGTTGCGCAAGTTAAGATTCGCTTGGTTTATATTCAAGCTCTTTGCGGAAGAGGAATTGGAACTTTCGAAAATACACTTTCGAAAAGCGACTTTGTGAAGATTTTTACTAAAGATAAGCCAGTTATATTTGCTTTTCACGGATACGCTAAAACTCTCAAATCGATATTGTTTGATTATCAAAATCCAGCGCGTATTCAAATTAATGGATATGAAGAAAAAGGCTCAACAACTACACCATTTGATATGCTTGCAAGAAACAAAGTATCGCGATACGATATTGTAGTGAGAGCCTTAAAATCGGTTAATAAAGGTGATGAAGTTTTTGAGAGCCTTGCAAAAGAATATCGAAAACGCCAAGACGATGCTTTACGCTTTGTGCGAGAAAACTCGGTAGACGCGCCAGAGATAGAGAATTGGAATTACTTAAAGTTTAATTAACAAAAATAATCACACTACATTAGGTAGTGTGATTATTACTATACTTTATTCTCTGAAATAGATTTTTAGTCGTTCTTCAAAATTCATCTTCTGGATTTTGGCTAATCTTTCTTCTGGTGACCCTTTTAGCTTTTTAAGAACTTCTTCTAGTAGTTTTCGTAAATTTTGAATCATGAAATTAGCTTCATCATTTGTTATATGATCTATAGGTCTTGCTAATAGTTCCTTTAATTTTTCTTTATCGGACATACAATACTCTTATTTTAACAGATTCTCACTTTTAAGCTTTTCAACGAAACTATTAATAATCCGTGATTTTCTCTCTATAATCTCACTTTCGTCAAATTTTTTAAGAGTGGTAAGTTCTATAATTTCTGCAATTTTACTTGGTTCTTTTGAACTTCCGCGCCGTTTTTTACCGAGGTAAAAGTCTTTTTTGACATCAAATTCAAAATCTGAAGCCTTGATATTAATTGAACTTTCGAGAATAATTTTATTACCAATAGATTCAATTAAGTTTTTGTCTGAAATTCCGTTAATTTCGGCACGTTTTTTTGCAAAAATATGTTCGATTTGAAGTGGTTCTTTCAGGCTCAAGAGTTGCTGATTTTCATTCGAAAAAGCAAACCAAACGAGAAAAGATTTTGTGATGTTTTTCATATTATTAAAGTCAAAATTATCAAAAGTTGTGCGGAGTGAATTTTCGTCTAAAAGATGATTTTCGAAAGTTGGAGTGAAGTTTGTATTTTTGACAATTTCGTTCATTTCTTTAAAAATTGGAGTTCGAAGTTGGTTCACACCAGGATTTATTAAGCTATAACCTAAAATAAAGTTTGTTATTTTTGAAAGAAAATGACTGAACGCATCTAAATTGATCTCATCATTTGAATCTCGATTTTGTAAAAACCAAACCGACACAATATTTTCCCACATTGTATTTGGGGAATAGCGCAAAATGAAGAGTTTTCGAAGAATTTCATCGCCAAAACTTTCGTTCTGAGAATAGATTTTCTTCCAAAAAATTGCCAAATCACTTAAATCGTCCATGGCTTTTTCATTTTTAAAATATGGAAAATCTTGTTTTTCGCCGCGGAAGAAATTTCGAAGAGATTCTGTTGTGCTTCCGGTTGTTCCTTTTTTTGCACGCAAGAAGTACATATATTTTGTGAAAAGTTCATCCATAGGTGTCCCTTGTGATGGATGAAAAATTTCATCAGTAACTGCTTCAAGTTTTTTCCAATCTTCAATAAAGTCGTTCTTTTGATTTTTGTCGGAATAAAGTTTGTAGAATTTCGATTTAAAGATGTCTGCATCAGCAAGAGGTAGGCCACGATCGTTTAGTGTTGAGAAAATTCGAAGGGCGGAATCTTGTGTTTCAGCTTCAACAAATAATACCGCACAGTTTTTCAACAAACGAGTGACGATATATTGATTGTTTGCAGAATTATAATTGCGCATTTCTTGAATTTTATTTTCGAAAAATCGAAAATTCTCGGCATATTGGCTTTTATATTCTTTTGGCGCATTGCCATTTTTTAATATCGATAGAAATTCATCTTTATCATCGTCACCAGCAACTTCTGAGGTGATTTTTAACTCATCTTTTAGAGGATTCTCAAATTCATCATATTTCCAGATACATTTTTCTATGTTTTGACGAATATTAATACCGTTGTTGTCTTGACGGTTTTCGAAATCCTTATGAAAAGCTCGTAAAATGAGCATAAATGTTGTTAAACGTTGCTGACCGTCAATTATTTCATGTTTTTCGTTCTCTTGAAAGGCTACGATGGAGCCAAGGAAATATTCGTCCTTTTTTGAGTCAAATTTTTCATGATTACCACCAGGAATAGTGAAATTAACTAAATCATCCCAAAGAGTTTGGCACTGATCTTGATTCCAGGCGTATGGTCGCTGATAATCTGGAATTAAAAAATCAGCTTTTGCGTCGGACAATAAATTTAGGATTGTTTTTTGATGAACATTAGGTTTTGACATAAAATCTCCTTTTTACATTTATATGATAGCATAAACTCTAAAAAAGGTAAAAAGATGTAAATAATACAACATTAGCACTCTTGACTTGTGAGTGCTAAAAGCGTATAATTTAAATATGGCGCGAGAGAACTACGAGGCGCGCCAGAAATAAGATAATAAACGCAAGAAATTGCAGTGATAATTAATAAAAGAAAGAAGGATAGAATGGGAAAAATTATTGGAATTGACCTCGGTACAACTAACAGCGCTTTTGCTTACATGGTTGCCGGAAAACCAGAAGTGATTACAAATGCGGAAGGAAATCGAACTACTCCATCAGTTGTAGCGATTAATAAAAAAGGTGATCGTTTGGTTGGCCAAGTTGCTCAACGTCAACGCGTAACAAATCCAAAAAATACAATTTATGGCGTAAAACGTTTGATTGGACGAAAGTATTCTGACGAGGAAGTTCAAAAAGATCTCGGAATTATGCCTTACGAAATTGTTAAAAAAGGTAACGGCGTTGCCGTGAAAATGGGTGACAAAGAATATACACCAGAAGAAGTTTCAGCGATGATTCTTTCGAAAATTAAAGCTGATGCCGAAGCTTTCTTGGGTGAAAAAGTCACTGAAGCCGTGATTACCGTTCCAGCTTACTTTGACGATAGCCAACGTCAAGCAACAAAAGATGCTGGTAAAATTGCAGGTCTTGAAGTAAAACGAATTATTAATGAGCCAACTGCAGCCGCACTTGCTTATGGCTTAGACGGTAAAAAAGACGAAAAAATCGCTGTTTTTGACCTTGGTGGTGGAACATTCGACGTCTCGGTTCTTGATATTGCTGATGGCGTATTTGAAGTTCTTTCAACAAACGGTGATACACACCTTGGTGGTGAAGACTTCGATAACCGAATTGTGAACCATTTCTTGGAAGAATTTAAAAAAGAAGAAGGAATCGATCTTAAAAATGATTCTGCTGCAATGCAACGCTTGAAAGACGAAGCTGAAAAAGCTAAGAAAGAGCTTTCTTCGACAACATCTTATGAAGTAAACTTGCCATTCTTGACAGCTGATGAAGATGGTCCAAAACACTTTGAGTACACTCTAACTCGAGCAAAACTCGAAGAATTAGTTGCTGATTTGATTGAGCGACTAGCTGATCCTGTCGAAAAAGCTCTAAAAGATGCAGATCTAAAAGCTAGTGATATTGCTGAAGTTGTGATGGTTGGTGGTATGACCCGAATGCCAGCTGTAGTTGAAAAAGTTGAAAAAATCTTTGGTAAAAAACCAACTCAAGGCGTAAACCCTGATGAAGTTGTGGCTGTTGGTGCTGCAATTCAAGGTGGTGTTTTGGCTGGAGATGTTAAAGATGTGCTCCTTCTCGACGTTACACCTTTGACGCTTGGAATCGAAACTGCTGGTGGTGTTCGAACTCCAATGATTGATCGAAACACGACTGTGCCAACTTCGAAATCGCAAGTTTTCTCAACTTATGCTGACAATCAGCCACAAGTTGAAATTCATGTGCTTCAAGGTGAGCGCGAAATGGCTGCTGATAACAAATCTCTTGGAATGTTTGTGCTTTCAGGAATTGCTCCAGCTCCACGAGGAGTTCCACAAATTGAAGTTACTTTCAATATTGATGCAAACGGAATTCTAACAGTTACCGCTAAAGATAAGGGAACTGGTAAAGAGAACAATATCACAATTCAAAACTCAGGAAACATGAGTAAAGAAGATATTGAAAAAGCTCAAAAAGAAGCAGAACTTCACGCAGACGAAGACAAGAAAAAGCGCGAAATAATTGATGCAAAAAACCAACTCGAAAATGCTATTTATCAAGCTGAAAAAATGCCAAGTGAATTTAAAGATAAAATTTCGAAAGAAGATGAAGAAGCAATTTCGAAAGCAGTTGAAGAAGCTAAAAAACACCAAAATTCTGAAGATAAAGATGAGCTTGAAAAAGCTTCGAAAGATCTTCAAGATGCAATTATGCCAATTGGTGCTAAATTGTATCAAGCACAAAGCGCAGAAGCTTCAGATGTAAAAGAATCAGATAAGAAAGATAATGAACCTGTTGAGGGCGAAGTAATCGATAAAAAATAATTAAGATTCTTTCCTTAAAAGACGTTCGAATAATCGGGCGTCTTTTAGTTTGTTGCGATTTGCTTTGAAATCTGATAAGATATTTTTATGGAAGATTTTAATAAAAATAAAAATTATCAAACTAATTCGCAAAATAGCTGGGAAGAGCTTTCGGAAATTGATCCAAATTTGGAAAGACAGAAAGAAATTGAGCAAATTAAAAATAAAATTTCCGAACTTGAACAGCAAGATAAGGAAATTCAGGTACAGATTCAAGAAGCTTTAAAACTTACTCGAGAGGCTAATTCGGAAGAGATGGGTGATGTTCATTCTTATGGGAATTTTTTAGACAGGGCGGATTATGAAATTGAACGTTTGAGTGAGCAGAGCTACAAATTGAGCGTTGAAATTTCCGGTTTAGAGTTTAAACTTTCGAAACTTGAAGAAAATTAGCACTCTTGCGCTTTAAGTGCTAATTTGGTATAATAGAAGTATATGAGCAAAGCTGATTATTATGATATTTTAGGTGTTAAAAAAGACGCCAGTGCTGATGAAATTAAAAAAGCTTTTCGAAAAAAAGCTATTGAACTTCACCCGGACAAGGGCGGTGACGAAAAAGCCTTTAAAGAGGTAAATGAGGCTTATGAAGTTTTAAAAGATAAAGAAAAACGTCAACGCTATGACCAATTTGGGCATGCCGGAGTTGGTGGAAATTCTGGCGGTTTTTCTGGTGGAAATCCTTTCGAAGGATTTAACGGATTTTCTGGACAAAATGTTAATTTTGATTTTGGCGGTGGATTTGGCGATATTTTTGATGGAATTTTTGGCGGTGGTTTTTCGCAAAATCGAGGGTCTCAAGCTAAAAAAGGCCGAGATGTTGAAGTAGAATTAACGCTCAATTTTAAGGAGGCTATTTTTGGTACCGAAACTGAAATTGCGTTAAATCTAGATAGTGAATGTGAACACTGTAAAGGTTCTGGTGCAGAGCCTGGCCATGGAATGAAAAAATGTCCAGATTGTAATGGAAGTGGCCAACAAACTAGAGCAACTCAAACTCTTTTTGGACCAATTCAGCAAACGGTAACTTGCCCGACATGTAGTGGTAGCGGTGAAGTTCCGGAACAAAATTGTTCAGTTTGTGGCGGAAGTGGAATCTCCCGCAAGAAACAAACCATTAAACTTAAAATTCCAGCAGGAATTGATGATGGCGCAACAATTCGTCTTTCTGATCATGGTGAGGCTGTTAAGGGTGGCCAAAACGGTGATCTATATGTAAATATTAGAGTTAAAGCGGATAAAAAATTCACTCGAGAGGGCAGCTTAATTTTAAGCGAAGAAAGAATTTCAATGGTTGATGCAGCTCTGGGCGCTGAAATCGAAGTTGAAACTATTGATGGCCCATTAACTATGAAAGTTCCAGCTGGAACGCAAAGCCACACTGACTTTAAGCTTTCTGGGCACGGAGTTCCATATCTTCGAAATGATAAACGTGGTGCGCACATTGTCACAATTATTGTTGAAACTCCAACACGGCTTTCGAAGAAACAAAGAGAGCTTCTTAAAGAGTTTAAAAAATCTAAAAAGTCATTGTTTTGAAAATTGAAAAATAGAGTATAATATTAATTATGATAACAATAATATTTATTGCGATTTTGATTGTTTTTTTGACACTTTCGCAACGAAAAATGGGATATTTCAACTTAGTAGTTTTATCTGGGGTTGTGCTTAATAAATACTGGAATAAAGAAATTACGAATTTTTTGACAACTTCAAATTTAACAATTCCAGAATTAACACTAAGTGGAATTGTCGGAATTATCTTGATTTTAGCACCGGCTTTATTAATTTTGACAAAAAACCCAAAGCAAGAAAATTGGATTATTAGGATTGTTTCTTCTGCATTTTCTGCCTTTTTTGCATTTTTGTTATTGTTGCCATATTTTGAAAAAGTTTTTGTTTTAGACGATATATCTAAAAATATAGCTATCTTTTTAGGCTATTGGATGAACTGGGTGATATTGGCTGGCGTTGTGCTTTCAATTTTGAGTATTGCGCCAGTTAAATTTAAGAAAAACGAGAAAAAGTCTTGACTTTTATTGATAAATAAGATATACTCTTAAATACAGTTAGTGCACGGGTCTGTAGCTCAGCTGGTTAGAGCACCTGCCTTTTAAGCAGGGTGTCATGGGTTCGAACCCCATCAGACCCACCAATTTAAAAATCACCAAAAGGTGTTTTTTTTATTGTTGAAATATGTTAAAATGGTAATGTGAAAGATCAATTGATAACATTTATAAATCGGTGGTTTTTGAATAGTTTTTTGCTATGGATTTTAGTTTCAATTTTTGGAAATGTTAGTAACCATAGTGCAGGAACTTTCTTTTTAGCTGGTCTGATTTTTTCGGTTATTAATAGTTCGCTAAAAACTATTCTTACAATCTTATCATTGCCAATGATTATTGTAACCTTTGGCTTCTTTACATTAATTGTAAATGGCTTAATTGTGTGGATTTCAATGATTTTGGCGCCAAATATTTCTATGGGATTTTGGAATTCCGTTATAGTTGGTGCGGCGATGAGTTTGTTGAATTATAGTTTAAGCCAATTTTTTGGTATTGATAAAGAAAAGGAGACTTTGTAATGAATATTAATGTTATTTTGCAATTTGCGACCGTAATTTCGGGTATTTTGACAATGCTTTTGATTTTGCTTCAACAGCGTGGTGCAACTCTTGGTGCTGGCTTTGGTGCTTCCGGCGAATTGTACACAGAGCGACGCGGGGTGGAGAAAAGTATTTTTAGAGCTACGATATTTTTTGCATTTATATTTGTAGCGTCAATTCTTACAATTTTACTTTTGCCTAAATAGGGGTTTTTATGGATTTTAAAAAAAACCCAAAAAAAGTTAAGCGAGTTTCTAATATGTCTCAAAAAAATAGAGGCAAAGTTTCGAAAATTCGTTCAATTCAGGCTATAGATAACAAAAAACTTTCTTTTTTAGAGAAGGCTGATATTGCTGAGAAGGCTGTTATTTCGCATACCAAGAAGCTATTCTTTGGGCGCTTCGAAAACCTCTCAAACGTTCGAAAACTAATTGTTGTTTGGATTTGTGTGATGGCTCTATTAATTTCGTCAATCGGTTTATTTAGATGGTTGAGTGATCGTAATTTTTCTGAAGAGGTTTTTTCTAGGGGTGGGACGTATTCGGAAGGGTTTTTGAGTGAAATTAAAACTTTAAATCCAATTTTTGCTACAACTGATGCAGAAAAATCTTTCGAGCGGCTTGCTTTTTCTAGATTATACAGTATAGATAGCGACGGCTCGCTTAAAGGAGATTTGGCGGAAAGTGTTGAAACTAGTGATAATTATCGCAATTTCACTATAAAAATGCGTAAAAATGCTACTTGGTCTGATGGACAAAAAATTACTGCAGACGATGTTATTTTTACTATAAAAAAATTAAAAGACCAAAATTTAAACCCATCTGCGTATAAAGTTTGGAAAAATGTAGAGGCTTCAAGATTAGGTGATTATGAGGTTAAATTTGAAGTTCCTTCAAACTCATCATCAGTTTTATATGGTTTCAATTTTTCAATTCTTCCTGAACATGTTTTAAAAGATATTTCTACAGATAAAATTCGTGAGAGTTCGTTCTCGAATAATCCAGTAACGTCAGGCCCCTTTAATTTTAAAGGAGTGCAAACTAATAGTAATAAAACTACAGTTTCACTAGTGAAAAATAAGAATTACTATAGAGGTGAACCATATATTGATAATTTTGATATTGTTGCTTTCCAAGATGAATCCAAACTAAAGAAGGCGCTAGTTTCTGGTGAAATTGTAGCTTCGCCTAATGTTAAAATTAACGATTTTAGCAGCTCTGAACAAGTGGGGTTGAAGTCATATGAAACTAGTGTTAATCGTGGAATCTATGCCTTTTTAAACAACTCAGATCCAATTTTAAAGGACGCAAAGGTTCGAAAAGCAATCCAAACTGGTCTAGATATGAATAAAATTCATGGTAAGATGGAATATATCAATAATTTGGATTACCCGACATTAAATAAATTTATAAATACTAATTGGCTTTCTGTTCCTGAATATAATTTTTCACAAGCTGAGAAAATGTTGGATGAAACTGGCTGGATGAAAAATTCAAAAGGTATTCGTGAAAAAGATGGTCAAAAGGCAACTATTAATATTGCGACGACGAGTGTTTATAATTATAAAAAATCTGCAGAAGAGATCGCGTCTCAGTTGAAAAAACTTGGTTTTGATGTGAATAGTACGATTATCGATAAAGACGATAAGCTTGGCACTTTTGTTCAAACGATTCTTCAACCAAGAAATTATGGAATTTTAATTTATGAGATTGACATGGGTGCAGATTCCGATATTTATCCTTTTTGGCATTCTTCGCAAGCTAGTCAAAAGGGCTTAAATTTTTCAAACTATAGTGACGCTATCTCGGATGATTTATTGTTAAATGCTCGTACTGCACGAACTTTTGATGATAAGAAGACACAGCTAACAAAGTTTACGCGACGCTGGATTAACAGTTCTGCTGCAATTGGCCTCGGTCAAACAAAAGTTAGTTATGTATTTAGAAAGTCAGTTCAGCCTTATTCAGCTGAAAATAAATTTGTAACAGATACTGATAGATATTCGGATGTAATTTATTGGTCTGCTAAAAAGGAAACTCTTTACAAGACTCCTTAATTTTGATATAATAAGACTGGTTTTGCGCGCGTGGCGGAATTGGTAGACGCGCTAGCTTGAGGGGCTAGTGAGCTTCGGCTCGTGGAAGTTCAAGTCTTCTCGTGCGCACCATACCAGACTTTTTGAAAAAATCTTCGCGCGCTAGCGCGTTTTTTATTACCAAGCAAAGCTCGGAGTAAAGGCGAAAATTTAACCTAGCTTGTACTGCTTTAGTATATTTTATGATATTATATAAAGTGAGAGGAGAAATAATAATTAGAAACGAAGATTTTACAATAAATTATTTAGATAAAATTATTTTTGCGTCCGAGAGACATACTGTTGATGTGTGGGTGGTGCATTTAAAAAACTTTCAGAAATCATGAATGAGCTTAATCTTGATCCCGATCTTTATATGCATAGTATGGGCGTAGAAAGCTTAAAAATTAATTTTATAAAAAATGAATCTCTAATCATCAATGAAGTAACGCGTTTAAATTTTTGCGCAAAAAGAGTTCTTGATTTGTATATTGAAATTGTTCAAATATCTTCCAGAAATGAATTCAAATACGATGATGTTTCGGGATTGATAAGGGAAGCATGGCATGAATTAATTTCACTCTTTGACTATTCTTCAGATTTATATTTAAATATTTACTCACTTTGTTTGTTTAATAATCTCGCTTTAACATTAGAGAAATCTGTGAAAATAGTTGCCAATAAACTTTCCAGCCCGCCAATAGTTTAGGGTGATATTAGGGAAAAGGGTTGAGAATATTCTGAAAAATCTTGATTTTAGCACCAGTTTGATATTTAAGCGGTTTTACCGCTTTTTTATTTTTATTAAAAATAAACCCGCTTTTTACGGGAATGTAATTTTATTTTAATCTTTTTCGAATCCAGCCGTCAAGAGATCCGGCGCTCATAGCTAGAATTAGTCGATTTTTATCTTTAAGCTCATTGATTTTTTCTAATAGTTGCGAATCATTTTTTGTAAGATCCATAACGATTGTTTTTTCAGACACTTTTCTAGCTAAGAATTCGGGTGAAAGAATCTCAAAATCAGGATTTTCACGGCTTAAATATGTTGGCAGCCAAATGATTTCATCTGCGTACTTGAAAACTTCTGGCGTATATTCATCTTGTACCTCAACTTGGCGAACATTTTGATGGGGCTGATAAATTAGAGAAATTCCAGAAAAACCGTTATTTTTTGCTACCTCGTTTGCTAATTGAAGCGTTGCTTGAATTTCTTTTGGGTGATGTCCGTAATCTGAATAGATATTTTCGGTTATTTTTTCGAAACGGCGATTTGTTCCCGGAAAGTTATTCAATGCAGCTATAGTTTTTTCATAAAAATTTTCTGGAACTTGCAAATCTTGAGCTTCAGCAAGATAATCGATAGCTTCAAGAACGAGGCTTGCATTTTTACGATTGTGAAGGCCAGGAATTTTTAGTTCTTCTTCAGGTTGAGATAAGATTACTTTATTATTGAATTTTTCGAAAATTTCTGGATGTTGATCTTTCCAAGAAATGATAAAATCGCTCTGAGCACCAAATTCTGTAAAAGCATCAAAATAATCTTGTTCAGTTTTATAGATATCGGTATGGTCGTGGTCAATTGATGTTATTAAGCTAACCGCTGGTGTGAAATGAAGAAAATTCCGATCGAATTCATCTGCTTCGTAGATAAAATATTCACTTTCAGGGTCGAAAAAACCGCTTTCACCGAAAGAAATAGTTGTACCAATTGACCAGCTAATAGGAATGTTTAGCTGTTTAAACGCCCAAATCGCCATTCCGGTTGTAGTAGTTTTTCCGTGAGTTCCTGAAACTGCAATGAGCTTAAGGTTTTTAGAAGTGATAATTTCGTTTAAAAGCTCGTCTCGCTTTGTGATTTTAATTCCTAATTCTTGAGCAGTTTTAAGCTCTGGGTGATCTTTCGGTAGAGCAGCAGTGTATACAAACCAATCTATACCATTATTGATGAATTTATCTTTTAAAAAACTACCATCTTGTTTGCCGATTTCAATTTCGATATCTTTTTTTAGAAGTTCTTCGGTCATTAAACTAGGGTTTTGATCACTACCAAAAACTTTATATCCAGCACTATGTGCAATACTTGCAAGGGCGCCAATTCCAACGCCACCAATTCCAGAAAAATAAATATTCATAACTTAATTTTATCACTTTTAAGAATGAAAATAAAGGTTTCAAACTTTTTTAAAAACTTAAAATATGATAAAATGTAAGTGCTTATGCTTAAAAATACGTTAAAACCAATTTTAAAAATTCGAAGATATTGGCGATATGTTTCTTTTGATGAAATCGCTGTTTTGTATCTTTCGAGAAATATGCGGCTTTTCGCAATTAAGTTAACGAGCGCTTTTAATTTGATTTATCTTTATAAATTAGGATATCCAATTTGGGTGATTTTAATTTATCTTCTTGCGTTTTTTTCTGGTAAATTTGTTGGCTCAATTATTGCACTTTTATATATTTCGAAAAATGGGCCTAAACACGGAATGTTATTGGGGAACATTTTTTATATTCCGGTTTTAATCTTAATGGCGTCGATAGGTGGTTTTGGTAAAGAATTTGGGCTAATCATTGCTTTAACGAGTGCTGTTTTTAGGGGTGCATCAGACGCTGTAGATGGAATATCTTATAATGTTGATTTTTCAAAAGTTAAAAATGCTAAGAAGGTTGGTGGTCAGCTTGGGATTGCTAATATTTTGGAACATCTAGCAAGTAGTCTTACTCCTGCCATAGGCGGTTTTTTGGCAATTATTTTTGGACTTGATAAATTATTTGTAGTTTCTTCGATAATCTTAGTACTAACGATTATTCCATTGCTTGTGACTAAAGAGCCAGTTAAAATAAACCAAAAAGTGAGTTTTCGCGGTTTTCCTTGGCGAAATTACAAACATTTGGCGATTATCTGTTTTAGTTCAGGCATGGTTGCGCTTTCGATTACTTCTTGGAGCTTTCTTGTGCCGGTTTTTATTCTTAAAGGTATGAATATCTACGGTTCAGCTGGTGTTTTAGCTTCAATCGCATCAATTTCTGCTCTTGTGGCTGCATTTATTTATGGGAAAATTATAGATAGAAACAAAGAAGGTATACTTTTAAAAATTAGTTCTTTACTGATGGCTGCAATTTATTCTCTAAGGGTTTTTATCGGTTCGAATCCAATTCCCATTGGTTTTGCGGAAATATTAAACGGAATATCCTTAAGCGGTTTTAATATGTCTAATTCTAAAGGGTTATATGGAGAGGCTGATGAATCTGGTATGCGGATTCAGTACTTATTTATTTATGAAGCAGGAATAGACTTAGCTTCGATTCTTGGGGTTTTCTTATTGTTTTGGATATTTGCAAATACAAGCAGCGTTGATCCAACTGGTGAAACTGCATTACGAATAATAGTATTTATTTCGGGAATCTTAGTTCTACCGATGATTTTTGTAAATTACCGAGTTTATCGAAATAAAAAACGCCAATTTAAGGAGTAGCAGAGATATTAAACCAATTCATCGATTTTACTTAAATTTTGTATTTTTTGCGGCTATAATATTCGGTGCAGTTATTGCGATTCTTTCGAATATAACATTCTTTAAAAGTAGTGTTTGGCTGGTTTTATCTTTAATTCTTTTAGTATTTTCATGGATTTATGCTCGTCGAATTTGTATTGTTTTTATTTTATGTTCGGGAATTCTAATTTCGTTTTGGCGAGGTTCAATTTATAATTTTGAAAATCATAAAATTTCGAAAAATATTGGTTTTGAGAAGATGGTGTATATAAGAATTTTAGAAGATCCTGATCGTAAAAGTAATGATGAAATTAATCTGCGTGGTGAAGTTGAAGAAATCTCAAATAAAAAATCCAGAGGAAAGATTTTTGTAAACATAAAAACGCAAAAGAAGTTGCGAAGAAGCGACAAGATTTTAGTGAAAGGTAAAATTTCGAAAGGTTTTGGAGATTTCTCAATTTCACTTAAGCGGGGAAAGCTGGTTAAGATTATACCTCAAAGTGATCTGGTTCGAGATTTGCGAGATTCTTTTGCAGATGGGGTTCGAAAGTTTATTCCTTCTCCAGAAGTAGATTTAGGGCTTGGCTATCTTTTGGGACAGAAAAATTCGCTTCCCGAACAACTCACTAAGGCCCTAACAATTACGGCGCTCACACATATTGTTGTTGCGAGTGGATATAACTTAACCGTGCTCGCCTCGGCCGCACAAAAGGTGCTTAATCGATTTTCGCGAAAAATTGCTCTATTTTTAGCGTTACTATTGGTTTTTGGGTTTGTATTAATTGTTGGATTTACCCCTTCAATGACACGTGCGGGAATAGTTTCAGCTATTGGTTTACTTTTGTGGTATTTTGGACGAAGAACTCATTCTTATTTTTTGATTATTTTAGTTGCTGCAATAACAGTAATAATTAGCCCTGCGAACTTATTAAATTTGGGGTGGCAGCTATCTTTTGCATCGTTTTTTGGAGTGCTGATCGTGTCGCCACTTTTGCAAGAATATTTTTTCGAAAATTCACAAAAGATAAATGCTGCGCTTAAGCTATTTTTCGAAACCTTTAGCGCTCAAATAGTAACTCTACCTCTGATAATTTTTAATTTTGGCGTAGTAAGTATAGTATCAATAATCGCGAATATGTTAGTTTTGCCGTTCGTGCCAATTGCAATGCTTTTTGTATTCTTAACGGGAGTTTCTTCTTTATTTTCACCCCTCGCCCAATTCTTCGGGTTTATTTCAGATTTAATTTTGAAATATTCGATTTTTATTATAGACTGGTTTTCGAAAATCAAAGGCGCACAAATTGAGTTTAAGATGGATTTTTCTGGACTAATTATTTTTTACGGTTGCCTAATAGTTTCAGTTGCATTTCTTTCTATAATTTGCTACAAAGATAGAAGGCATAATATTGAAAACACTTTAAGCGAATGAATTTATGTGATATAATGGTTTTGTGAAAAATTTCGAAAGAGAAATAAATTCTACCGAAGAGATGATAGAATTTGGAAAAGAAATTGGTTCGAATCTTGAGGGTGGTTCAGTTTTAGAGCTTATTGGTGATGTTGGTGCTGGAAAAACTACATTTACAAAAGGCCTTGCTCTTGGCCTAGGGGTCCTTGAAACGGTACAGAGCCCAACTTTTACTATTTCGAGGGTTTATGAAGGAGATAATTTAACGCTTTCGCACTACGATTTTTATAGGTTGAACGATTATGGAATTATGAAAATGGAGCTAGCTGAAAATTTAAGCGATCCACAAAATATTACAGTAGTAGAATGGGCTGGGGAGCTGGCTGATATTTTACCAGAAAAACATTTGAAATTGATTTTTGAAAGTGTAAGTGAGGATAAACGATTAGTTAAGGTTAGGGAAGTCAGATGATTTTATTTTTAGATACTTCAACGGGAAGTTGCCGAATTTGGCTCGGTGAAAATAGTTTCGAAAAAGAGCTAAATAGAAATATGGCGAGAGATATTCTAAAATTTTTAGAGGATAGCTTTGAAAATATCGGAAAAGACTATAAAGATTTGGAAGGAATTGGCTTTTTTGCTGGGCCGGGGAGCTTTACCGGTTTAAGGATTGGTGCTTCAGTCGCAAATACTCTAGCAGATGGGCTAAACATTCCGATTGTTGCCATAAAAAAAGAAGATGAAAATGATGATTGGCGACAAAAAGCTTTCGAAAAATTAAAAAATAATGAAAACGATAAAATTGCACTACCTTTTTATGGTAGAGATGCAAATATAACGAAACCGAGGAAATAATGAAAGACAGAATTTCGATAATAGTTGGAAAAATTATTCAGTTTGTATCAAGATTGCGTGGGGGCGGGTCTGCACTACCGGGTCTTGTGGTTGAAAAAATAAATCCAAATTTCATTGGTAATATGCTGGGCAATTTGAAATATGGAGTTGTGGTTGTCAGTGGAACAAATGGAAAAACTACCACAACTAAAATGGTTGTTGAGTTGCTTGAAAGCCAAGGAATGAAAGTTTTTTCGAATAAAACTGGCTCGAATTTTGTTCGTGGTGTTGGAGCTGCGCTTCTTTCAGAATCAAGCTGGACAGGCAAATTAAATGCGGACATTGCTGTTTTGGAGCTCGATGAAGCGCATGCGACACATTTTGTTAAGTTGGTTAAACCTCGTTATTCATTGTTGCTAAATGTAATGCGTGATCAACTTGATCGGTTTGGTGAAATTGATTACACGGCAGAGCTTCTTAAGAAAATCGGTGAAAATACTACTAAAAGTGTAGTTTTAAACGCAAATGATACGCTTTTAGGTAAGAAGGCGTTTTCGAAAGATTTTTCGAACGTTGTTAAATTTGGGTTTGATCAAAAATTAGCTGAATTTTTCCCCAATGATGACGAAATGCATAGTGAGAACATAAAAAAGGCTCACCAAAAGATTTCTGCAGATGTTTTATTGAAGGGTTTCTCTGAGGATTCTGCCGATATTGTTTGGGGTGGAAAAGTAAAACGATTTAATCTTAAAATTAGCGGAATTCATAATATTTTAAACCTTACGGCTGCTATTGCTTTAGTTGATGAAATTTTGAAATCTGAAAATATAAAGATTAATAAGACGAAGATTATTTCTGCTGCTGGAAAAATTTTGCCAGCGTTTGGTCGTGGTGAAAAAATTAAAATTAAGGGTAAGACGATCGAGATTATGCTGGTAAAAAATCCAGCTGGTTTTCGAATCAACTTGAAGAACTTCAATCCTGAAAATTATAGTACAATGATTGCGATAAATGATAATTATGCTGATGGCCGTGATATGAGTTGGCTTTGGGATGTTGATTTTTCAGTCTTGAAAGATGCCGGTGTTCAGGAAATAACGGGTTCGCGTGCTTATGATATGGCTATTCGTTTATTCCATGATACGGTTCCATTTGAAGAGGAAAATATCGATACTGATATTCACGAAGCGGTTAAAAAATTTGTTGCAGACAAGAGCAAGAATAAAAGAATTTATGCAACCTATACTGCGATGCTTGAGATTCGAAAAGAACTTTCGAAAATGGCAGAAATGGAGAAAATCTTATGAACCTAAAAGTATTATGGCTTTATGCTAAAGATATGAATATTTACGGCGATTACGGGAATATTCTAGCGCTAAAAAAACAAATGGAACTGCGCGGAATTAGTTTTGAGATTATTGAATATAATCCAGGCGATGTTTTTCCAGAAGATGTAGATATCGTTATCGGTGGTGGCGGCCAAGATTCAGGCCAAGGCCAGATTCAGGATGATTTACTAAAAATTGCTCCAAAATTAAGGAAACTTGCAAGCAACGGTGTCCCAATGCTGGTAGTTTGTGGTCTTTATCAACTTTTTGGGAATTCTTTCGAAACAGCTAGTGGCGAGAAAATAAAAGGCATCGGTATTTTTAGGGGTGTTAAAACGATTGGCGGTAGTCAACGAATGATTGGGAATATTGTTGAGAATTCTGATCAATTTGGTGAAATTATCGGCTATGAAAACCATAGTGGAAAAACTTATCTTTCAGAGCATGTTAAGCCTTTAGCAGAAGTGAAAATTGGCGCCGGTAATTTGCCAGATGGTGAATTTGAGGGTGCTTGTTATAAAAATGTTATTGGAACGTATCTTCACGGTTCGCTCCTACCTAAAAATCCAGAAATATCTTTATTTTTAATTGAGCAAGCGTTAAAAAACAGGGATTATGATATGCCAAAAATCCTGTACGGGAATATTCGAAAAGCTAACGTACTCAAGAGAATAACCAACAATGCTCGTGAAATTGCAAAAAAATGTCCACGATAGCACTTGATTTTTTGAACAATATTTGTTAAAATAGTTTGGTATTGGGATGTCGCCAAGTGGTAAGGCACCAGGTTTTGGTCCTGGCATTCGGGGGTTCGAATCCCTCCATCCCAGCCAAACGAAATTATCTAAAAGCTACTCTTTAAAAAGGGTAGCTTTTGACTTTATATGGATTTTATGCTATAATATGGGTATGTTTCTTGACAATATCAAGAAAAGAACTTTTGGAGGTTAGAATATGAAACAAATGAAAAAAGAAATCAAAAGAAGATTTCTGGAAGGCATTAAGTTTATTATTGTTGTAGGGCTTTTGCTCATATCTTTGAGTTGTGCTGGTTTCTTTAACTGGGCTAAAACTCTTCGAAAAACGAACGATACTCCTACCACGATTGTGGCTAAAACATCAACCAAGAAAATTGATGTTGCAAATAGCATAGCTAGCGAAATGCAGAATAGAAAAGAGGCGTTGCAAAAAAAACTATCCTATCGAGAAGACGGTAAAGAGAAGATTTTTTATGACGTGAGCTATGGTGGGGATAAAGATTCTACTAATCCTGAGGATATTCTCGGCACATTAGAGGTGCCAAAGGTGGGGATTAATATGTCAATATTCGATGGAATTGGTTCAACTGCAAGCTCGCCAAACGGTGATTATAATCGTTTATTCAATGCTGTTACTGTTCGAGCATATCAAGAACTTGGTGTTTCGAATTTTGTAATAGCTAGTCACACCTATAATGTAAAGGGTTCTGTAAGCCATTCTAAAGATTGGTTTACTCCACTTCTGACTGATGAAAGCGGTGTGGTTACTGATAAAATCTCAGATTTAAAACTTAAAAAAGGTGATGAGATTTTTATAACAGAAAACTCTACGGGCTGGAAATATACATTCAGGGTTTCGAAAATTTCATTTGGTGAGAAGGGAAACTCGGAAAATATTGTGTACAAAGATGTTAATTACGATAATCTTTCAGCGCATATTGGAGAACCAATGATTACTCTTCAGGGTTGTTCTGGAGAAAATGACTTGCTGTTCGTGAGGGGGACTCTAGAGAAAATTGAAGACCCTCAATCTGGGGAAACCTACAAACCTTAAACAGATAAACCATTCTTTTCGAATGGTTTTTTATAATATCATAAAAAAAGAACCGCTAATCTTTAGAAAAGCGGTTCTAAATAATTTCTTTTTGGTGATCTTACCGGGAATCGAACCCGGATTGCCAGGATGAAAACCTGGTGTCCTAACCGTTAGACGATAAGACCATCGAGCTGAGCTTTGGGGTGATAAAGCAGCAACTCATTACTATTCTAGCAGATTATAAAAAATAAATCAACCCCTTTTTAAATAAAAATAAAAGTGTTATAATAGAAAAGTATGGAAAATAATGTTTACAAACGAACAAAGATTTTGGCTACGATCGGCCCAGCAAGCGACAGCCCTGAAATGATCGAAAAACTTATTAATGCAGGAATTAATGGTGCACGATTGAACTTTTCACACGGTTCATACGAGGAACATGCTGCAAAAATTAAAGCAGTTCGCGAAATTAGCGAAAAGCTTGGTCGTGAAGTTGCTATTTTGCAAGATTTGCAAGGTCCAAAGATTCGTCTTGGAGATATCGTAGATAATCGTTTCGATGTTGTTGAAGGTGATGAATTGGTTCTTGACTATGCGATTCAGCAGCACGATGGATCAGCTAATTTGCCAGTTCAATATAACTTGGCAGAAAAAGTTAAAATTGGTGAACCTGTTTATATCTTTGACGGTAAGGTTCGAACAGAAGTTATTGATATTCCTTCAAATACTGCAATTAAGTTGCGAGTTTTGAATAAAGGAACTTTGATGAGCCGAAAAGGCCTAAACCTACCAGATACCGATTTTGGTGGTGATGTTATTACTGAAAAGGATATGCGAGACCTTGAATTTGGCGCAACTCAAGATATTGATTATGTAGCAATGAGTTTTGTACAAACTGCTGAAGATATTGAAAATGTTCGCCAACTTCTTGTTAGTCACAATAGTGAAGCTCAAGTTATCGCAAAAATTGAAACTAAAAAAGCTGTATCAGACGAAGAACTTGAAAAAATTGTTCTTGCCGCTGATGGTGTGATGATTGCTCGTGGTGATATGGCTTACGAAGTTGCTCCAGAAGTTGTGCCAATCATCCAACGGAAAGCTGTAGCGCTTTGTCGTAAGCATGGTAAGATTTCAATTGTCGCAACTCAAACTATGGGTTCAATGGTTGATAATCCACAACCTTCACGCGCTGAAGTATCAGATGTTGCTAATGCGGTAATTCAAGGTGCAGACGTTGTGATGCTTTCAGACGAATCTGCAACTGGTAAATATCCAGAAGAAACCGTAAAAGCAATGCGTGATGTGATTATGTATACACAAGAACATGCAGCAGTTTCTCCAATTGATGATATTGTAGAGCGTGGTGAAGATGAAGCTCTAAATGCTATCTCACTTGCTGCTGTTGAGCTTGCTGAACAAATTGATGCTGATGCTTTGATTGTTGAAACTAAATCTGGCCAAACTGCTGCAACTGTTGCCGCAAATCGCCCAGCACTTCCAATTTATGCCGTAACAAGTTCGAGTCGCGTTGCTCAACAACTAGGCTTAAATTATGCAACTAGAAGCTTCATTCGTCCAGACGGTGAATTTGCTGGTCTTGAGCTAGCAAAAGAACTTAAAGCTAACGGAACATTTGGTTCAAAAGAAAATATTACGGTTGTTATTGTTTCTGGACGTCAACCTGGTTTGGTTGGTGGAACAGACACTATCCGTGTTCGAACAGTTTAATATAAGGTGTACGTCTTAATAGGAATCGTTCGAAATATAAAAATAGCCCTTCAATTCGAAAGGCTATTTTTAATTATTCTGAAATTATTGTTCCAAGATTTTTAGCAATTACATCTTGAGCGTTTTCCAAACTTGTAATTATAGATTTTTTACCAGTTTTTGCAAATTTTAGGGATGCTTGGATTTTTGGTAACATAGATCCAGCTCCAAATTGGCCTTCGTTAATATATTCTTCTGCTTCACTTGGAGAAATCATGTTCAAAGATTGTTGATTTTCTTTTCCGAAGTTAATCATTGCGTTATCTACTGCCGTTAAAATTAAGAGAACGTCGGCGTTAATTTTTTCTGCTAATAATTCAGCAGCAAAGTCTTTGTCGATTACGGCATCAACTCCTTCGAAAGCTCCTACGCCAGTTGAAACAACTGGGATTCCGCCACCGCCGGCAGCTACTACAATCGCTCCAGTTTTCATTAAATCAGTAATTGTTTCACTTTCAAGAATATGAATTGGTTTAGGTGATGGAACAACCCTTCGCCATCCACGCCCAGAATCTTCTTTTACAACATAGCCTTTTTCATGCGCAACTTTTTGAGCTTCTTCTTCTGAATAAAATGGTCCAATAGGTTTTGTTGGATTTTGAAAAGCTTGATCTTCTTTCGAAACTTCAACTTGTGTAATAACTGTCACGCCATTTTTTGAAATTCCATTTTTCGAAAGTTCTTCTTGGAGTGCTTTCTGGATCCAGTAGCCAATCATTCCTTGTGTCATTCCAACACTTACGTGAAGGGGCATTGCTGGGGTTGATGGTGAATTTCCAGCCTCTTCGTGGAGAACTAAATTACCAACTTGTGGGCCATTCCCGTGTACAATAACCAACTCATGACCATCTTTAATTAGGGGGATTAATTTTTGGACAGTTTCTTTAGCGACTTCTTCCTGGATTTGAGCAGTTAGCTCACCATTTTTTTGTAATGCGTTTCCGCCAAGGGCAACAACAATTTTTGACATATTTATTTTTTCCTTTTTTATTTTTCAATACTTATTCTTGAATTATAGCATAAACTTTTATAAATGTCAATACTGTGTTATAAATATAAAAAATGAGCACCTTACGAAGGATGCTCATTATATAATTTCTATGGTCGGGGTGAAAGGACTCGAACCTTCGACCTCACGGTCCCAAACCGCGCGCGCTAGCCAACTGCGCCACACCCCGAGATTCACTCGAAATATACAACCATTATAGCGTATATTTTTTGAAAAATCAAGAAGAAAATACTATTTTGAATATTTTTTTCGCCACTCGTCTATTTTAGCATGATGACCGCTCAATAGAACTTCGGGAACCTCCATGCCTCTAAAATTTGCTGGGCGTGTAAATTGAGGGAACTCCAAATTATCGCCATCGGAATAACTTTCGATTTCAGCTGATTTTTCACCACCAAGAACACCAGGGATTAGCCGCACAATACTATCAATGACTATCATTGCTGGAATTTCGCCACCAGTTAAAATAAACTTTCCTACGCTAATTTTTTCATCCACAATTTCAAAAATACGTGAGTCGAAACCTTCATATCTACCGCATAGAATAATTAAATCTTCATACGTGGCTGCTTTTTCTTGAGCTTTTTTTTGATTCCAGATATTTTCACTTGGTGTCATTGCGATAATTTTTGCATTTGGTGTTTTCTTTTTTGCGAATTCTATAGCTTCAAACAAGGGCTCAGGTTTTAAAAGCATGCCATCTCCACCACCATAGGGAATATCGTCAACTTGTTTTCGAGGACCAATTCCAAAGTTTCGAAGATTAATAATTTCGAAAGAAACCACTCCTTGTTTTTGTGCTTTCCATATCATGGCGTTATTTAGGACAGGTTCAAACATTTCGGGGAAAAGAGTGATAACTTGAATTTTCATTACTATATTTTAGCATTTTTTTATTGTTTTTGCAAAAATAGGGAACTAAAAATCCAGCCACAGTATATCGGCTGGATTTTTAACAAGTATAAGCTCTCAAACTTTCCTTTAGTTTGCTCGCATAGAGCTTTGACTTTTTTGTTTCCACAGTTCTTTCGAAACTTGAAACTCCACTTGCAAGTTTCAAATTGAACTGTTTATATTATAACGCAATATCATCTAGTTCTGCAAGCTCTTTTCTTGTCTGATCTGCGAAAGTGCTTTTGTTTTCCACAGCTTCATCTGTTGTGTTTTCCACAGCTTCATTCTTTTCTTCACTATCGCTGATTTTTAGATTGTAGTGAGCATTATTTTTTAGAGCTAATGCGCGGAGAAGAGCTCTAAGGCTTTGTGCGGTTGCGCCTCGACGACCGATGATTCTACCTAGGTCTTCTTTATTTACGCTAAGAGTTAGTAAAACACCTTTTTCGTCGATTGTTCGTTCAACTTTAACGTCTTCAGGATTTTCAACTAAATTTTTAACGATATACTCAACAAACTGTTGGTCAATTGTCATTATCAGATACTCCTTTTATTCAGTTTATGCTTTAATTGTATCATTTTTCTTGTGATTTTTCAACCATTCAATATAAATGAAGATTGCTGTAAAAATAGTCATTAATATTATATAGAGTATGAATGCTCTTTCTGAAAGAACGCTAATTTCGATGAGTTTTCGAAATAGGATAGCGGTTGTAATAAATGCACCGATTGACCAAGTTAGTAGTAAGACTCGCCAAATATTAAGAGGTAAACAGGCTCGAATAACTGATAGCATTCCAATTGATCCGAGAAGATAGTAAGAAGCGGTTGAGATTTCTTGTGCAATCCAACCATTTGCTGCACCCCAAATTCGTACGAAGATTACAGAAAATACAACCATTAAGGCGCTAGGCAAAGCCATCAGGAGTGATTTTTTAATAAAGTTCTTCTCAACAGGGCGAATATTTTTTTCGAAAGTTAATACGAAAGGCGGGAAACCTTCAACGAATTGATCGATAAGTGTAACTTGAATAGGAATGAATGGGAAAACTAGAAGTAGGTTTTTATCGAAAAGAAGGGCGCTCAAAATACAAATTATCGCCAAAATAAATGAGTAGATTGTTTTGATAAAGAAGATTGGCGCAATTCGAGCAATATTGTTTACGACTCGACGACCTTCAAAAAGAATCTCCGGTAAATCATTAAAATCAGAATTTAGAAGAACCAGGTTGGCTATCTGACGGGTTGCAGGGTCTCCTTCGGCCATTACGATTGAACAGTCAGCCTCGCGCAAGGCTAGAATGTCATTCACGCCATCACCAGTCATTGCGGTCGTGCGACCAGCTTTTTTGAGTGTTTGAATAATTAATTTCTTTTGGTGTGGTGAAACTCGACCAAAGATTGCGGTTTTTTCAGCAATTTTTTTAAGCTCAGTGTCTTTGACTTTGGAGCAGTTAATGTAGCTTTCGAAATTTACGAAACCAGCTTTTTTTGCAATATTCGAAACAGTAATAGGGTTATCACCAGATATAATTTTTAGATCAATTTTTTGTGAGCGGAGATATTCTAGTGTTTCGCGAGCCCCTTCACGAATAGGGTCAGTGATTTCGATTAGGGCTAGTTTTGAGATTTTTTCAGGCATCTTGATATTTTTATTATCGATTTCATCTTTCGAAAATGCCAAAGCTAGAATACGGGATCCTCTTTTTAGCGCTTCGTTAGCTTGCTTCAAAGTTTCGCCAAAAATCATTTCAGGCGCGCCTAAAAATAATGTTCCAACACCTTCGATTTGCATTGACCCCCACTTTCGATCACTTGAAAAGGGAATAATATTCGTAGCATTAAGATCGGTTTTTGTTTTTGAAGAGTATTTGCGAATTGCTTGAGCTGTTGGATTGCTATCCTCGCTAAATTTCATATAAGTCGCTAGAAAGGTATTGACTTCTTCTTCTGAAAATTTTCGTGAAAGATTGTATAAATTCTCAACTTTCATTTTTCCTTCAGTAATTGTTCCTGTCTTATCTAGACAGAGTGTATCAACGCGAGCAAGTGTTTCGACAGAATACATTTCTTGAACAAGAACTTTTCGAAGTCCGAGTTTAATTACTGCAGTTAGCAATGAAGTGATTGTAAGGAGGGCGATTCCTTTTGGAAGCATACCTAAAAGCGGGGTTGATGCATAAATTACAGCAAGATTAGTTGGAAGCATTTTTATTAAGAGCGCTTCAAAAAACAACGCAAGACCAAAGGGAATAATAATTTTACTGGTAAAACTAGCTATACGATCAAGAGAATTGAGAATTTTTGAGTTGATCGGTTTGTGGGTTTTAGCCTCAACCATAAGCTTTGAAGCGTAATTATCTGCTCCAACATGTGAAACTTCTGCTAGGATATTGCCGCTTGCCAAAAAGCTACCTGATAGTAAAATTGCGCCTTTCTCTTTTAAGACCAAGTCACTTTCACCGGTAAGCATAGCTTCATTTGCTTCAGCAACCCCCTCAATAACAACGGCATCAGATGGAATTTGCTCTCCGGCAGAAATCTTAAGAATATCATTCATCACTATTTCTTCGGGTGTAATTTTTTGTTCACGAGAAGAACGAATTACTGTGATTTTTTCTTTACTTAACAGATTGAGCTTATCGATCATCTTTTTAGCGCGAACCTCGGTTGCGATTCCAGAGATTGCGTTAAATATGATAACTACAAAAAAGATTAAGTTACTCCAGGCGCCAACAAGTGCAAGAAGGATAGCGATTAAAAAATTTAATAAATTGAAAAGAGTAAAAACGTTTCTTTTTACAATTTCCCAAAAGCTATTGTTATTATCTATTTTAAAATCATTAACTAGCCCTTGTGAAATTCTTTTTCGAACCTCGGCGGCGGTTAATCCGTTGAGTTTTTTTTCGTTGTCCATATGAAATATTATAACATATTTTATTTTTTTATAAAAAGTGTTAATATATAATATATGAATAAAGTTGCAGAAATAATTAACCAATTAATTAAGGACAAATTTAATATTGAAATTGAGGTTTCTTTAACTCGGCCACGGCCAGAATTTGGTGATTTTGCAACAAATATTGCAATGCAACTTGCAGGAAAACTTTCGAAAAATCCGCGCGAAATCGCTGAAGAATTAGCAAAGGAGCTTTCGAAAAATGAAATTTTTGAAAAGGTTGAAATTGCGGGTCCTGGTTTTTTGAATTTGCGAGTTTCGGCAAAAAGTCTTGAAAAATTATTGAGTCAAGAATTTAGCGATAGGTTTGGTTCAAATGATGAAGGTAAGGGGAAATTAGCTTTAATTGATGGACCAAGCCCAAATATGGCAAAACCTTATAGTGTTGGTCATTTACGACCTGGAAATCAAGGATGGGCAGCAAAAAAACTACTAGAATTTTCTGGATGGAAGGTTATCACAGATAATCACTTAGGTGATTATGGAACACCTTTTGGTATTTGGGTTGTCGGCTTTAAAATGTTTTCAAGTGAAGAAAAACTTGCTAGCCGTGGAATTTACGAGCTTGGTGATGTTTATATTAAAACTAAAGCGGCAATGAAAAAACAGGGTGAAGGTGGAGAAATCGAAAAACTTGCAGAAGAGTGGCTCTTGAAGCTCGAAAAAGGAGATAAAGAAGCGATTGAGTTTTCGAACAGGTTTAAAGAGATTAGCTTAAAACATATTCATGATGTAATGGCGCGTCTTAAGATTTCAACGGATTATGAATATGGTGAAGCGTTTTTTGCGCCAAAAGGTAAAGCGGCAGTACAGAAGCTACTTGAAAGTGGCGTTGCGGTTCAAAACGAAGACGGTTCAGTGATTGTTCCTCTAGATGAATATGGATTTGATGTTCCACTTTTGGTTCAAAAAAGTAACGGTGCTGCACTTTATGCCACAAATGATCTTGCAACAATTTTGTTCCGTGAGGAAGAATTCGCTCCTGATAAAGTGGTTTATTCAGTTGGTGCTGAGCAGCAATTCTATTTTTCACAAATTTTTGCAATGGCGAAAAAACTTGGTATTAAAACTGATTTGTATCACCTTTGGTTTGGTGTGATTGACCAGCTTAATGAAGATGGAACGCGTGAAAAAATGTCTTCACGAAAAGGCGTAGTTTTGATGGAGGAACTTCTCGATAAGGCTGAAGAGCGTGCACGTGAAATTGTGGCTGGGCGAGATGTTTCTGAGGAAGATGTTAAGAAAATCGCGCTCGGTGCGATTAAGTTCTCAGATTTTGCTGCAGATAGGCGAACGAATATTCTTTTTGATTGGGAAAATATTTTTGCGTTAACTGGATTTTCTGGCCCATACGTTCAGTATTCGGCAGTGCGTGTAAACAATATTTTGCGAAAAGAACAGAATTTCGAAATAGTTGATTTTGAGGATTATAATTTCGAAGCTGAAAAGAATATAATTTTGCAATTATTAGCCTTTCCGGAAGTGGTTAAAACAGCTGCACGCGACTTAGAACCTCACAAAATTTCAAAATACCTTTATGATCTAGCGCGAGAAATGAATCGATATTACGAAAAAACACGCGTTGCAGATGCGCCAGAAATCGAAAAATCAGCAAGATTAACACTTTTAAAGAAAGTTTCGAAAACTTTTGAAAACGGTTTAGACTTGCTTGGTATTGAAATTCCCGAAAAAATGTAGGCTTCAAAGCAAGAAAAAGAGCTCTCGAACGAGAAGAGCTCTTTTTAAGTTAAAAATTAATTTCTTTAAGGATACGATCGATTTTAAGGCGAGTTCGAAGAACAGAGCCTTTATTTACGATGAAATAATCAGCAATCGCAATTGGCCCACCCTTCTCGAGAGCTTCTATCTCATTAAAATCACGATCATTAACTTCGACTAGAGTCATTGCGCGATCTGGACGGACAGAAATTCGCTTGTGTCGAAGATTTTTAGGCGGAACTAGTGCAACAAGCTTTAATTCGGTTGGGAAGTGCTTTTTGAGGATTTTATATTCGGTCCAAGTATAAAGCCCATCAGCGATGATACGCTTTTGGCCGGATTTTATTAGTTTTTGAATTTGTTCGACAATTTTATTAACAATTACGTCTTTTCCAAATTCCTCGCGCAGTTTTGTGCGCATCATTTTTTCATTTAAAGGTGTAATCTCTAAGCCGGCATCCTTTAAAGCATTAATTACTACACCCCCAAAGTAGACACTCGGGTAGCCTTTTTGTTTAAGATATTCTGTGGTAGTGCTTTTACCGCTACCAGCAAGGCCAACCAGGGCAATAATTTTTACTGAATCGTTCTTTTTTTGATTTTTGAGGCGTAGAATTTGCTTGTTCATGAGTAAATTATAGCACAAAAGAAAAAGCCCCTCAAGCGAGGAGCTAATCTGTTTTAATTGGAATTATTTAATTTTATAAAAATCACCAAGACTATATTTTTTTCCATTTAAAATGTCATATTCGATCATTTCGTAGTCTTTCAGAATTTCGCTGTTTTCGTTCGAATCGACAAACTGTTTTGTGAGTGCTGGATATTTTTCGCGCAAATCGGCTAATAAGAATTGGAATGGGGAAAGTTTTGCGTTTATTGAGTTTAACACTAAGAGCTGATTATAGATTAAGCTTGAAGTCCCCAGATCTTGTTTTTCTTTTTCGAAGTTCGAATAAATAAAGAGCGGAGTTCGGCGGATATCGTTTTTTCTTAGTTCTTTATCGAACATTTCGCCATAAATTCCAGGCCAGTGATCACCCCAAAAGACAACAATTGTTTTCTCATCTATTTTATTAAGTTCTGTTAAAAAGGTTTTTAATGCCTCATCTGACTTTGAAATTCCTTCAAGATAGGTTTGAATGCTTTTTGCGCTATCGTTGTTGCCGCCGTTTTTTGCTTCGACACTAAAATTCTTCTTGTTATAAAGGTTTTCTTCATAAGGCATGTGATTTTGCATGGTTACAAGATGGATGAATTCGGGTTTTTTGCTATTTTTGAGTTCTGACAAAACTTCTTTAAAAGCAGAATCATCTGAAATGTATTTTGAATTATCTAGTTTAGAAGTATTTTTGAAACTTTCAATGCTTTTATACTCTTGAAAACCGAGGTTCGGATAAACCGTTTCGCGTCGATACATATTTCGGTTATATGGGTGCATTGCTAGAGTTTTATAACCATTCTCGTTAAAGTTTTTTACAACCGATGGTGTATCTTTATTTGATGGTACGATTGAGGTGTAAGGAATTGAGTTTAGAAAGAAATTACTTAATCCAGTAAGTGCTTCAAATTCAACATTTGCCGTTCCGCCACCATATTCACTTGATGCTGCCCAGCCTGAACTCTGTGATTTTAAAATTTCTTTTGTGTAGGGGATTGGTTCTGTATTTCCATAATCGTAAAGGTGTTTACCTAATGCTGGATCAATAAAGCTTTCGCTCATAACATAGACCACATTTAATTTTTCACTACTAAGTCCTTTGCGGTTTTGATTTTTTTCTGCGGCGATTTTTTGATATTTTTGAACAATTTTTTGAACAGCTTCTTTTGAATATCCATTGGGCTCTTTTTGAGTTTTAGCCTGAAGATTTGAAATTGTCGCCACAATAAAACCATTTATTTGGTAATTATAAGACTGGTTAGTAAAATCAACCGAAGTTTTAAGGCTTTCAACTTTAATGAAGGTTCCTTTACCGTTTAGGTTTCGAATTTCAGATGTGTATGAATTGAGGATAAAACCACAAATTAGAATTACTGCAATTTGTAGAATGGAAATGGCTATTTTTTGTTTTTTCGAAAGGTTGAAATGCCAAATTCTTTTTGAAATTTTATTAAGAATAAGGGTGATAAAAACGATAAATAGAATAGTTAAAATCATATTTAAAAAACGGCCAAGGTTAATCATTGACGCTAATCCTCCAGCTTCACCCGACATTGCAAGGTCTTCGGGCAAAAATGGAGTATTCCGTGAAGCCATCTTTTCAGTGTTGATGTACATAATTATGGTTGCAAGCGAATATAAAACACTGAGCCCTATACGCCAATTTCGAAAGATTCCAACAAACAAAAAGCCAAGTAAAACAGTTATAATTGAGCTATAATTTGCAATTTCAGGCTTTTCTGAAAGTAAAATTTGTGCTTTTTGCCAATTTCCAAACTGAAGTGCTAAAATAAATGATGTTAAAAATTTTCCGAGAAAATAAATACAAAATATCGAAAATAGCAAAAAGAAAGATTTGCTTTTAACGACTTTTTTAAAAACTTTGTAATATTTTTTAATTCTTTTCTGGGCTTTTTTTGAAAAGTGTTTTTTAAACAATTTATGTAATTTCTTTTTCATTTTTTTGTTTTGCTTTCGAGAAAAAGAGGTAATTTTTTCGAAAGGAGTTTTAGCTTTTTGTGGGAATTTAAAGCCCTTAAAGTTGATTTTTTTAAAGTGTTTCATGATTATATTTTATCATAAAAATGAAAGAAATGATAAATTTAAGCGTTTTTTAAGAATAGTTCGATATAATAACAATGTAGCGTTGCTACAAAAGGAGGATCAATATGAAAGATACAACTAAAATTTATTTGAGTAAGCAAGGATTTAAAGAATTAAAAAAGAAAGTTGCGAAATTGGAACGAGAGCAGAAGATGCTCGAAATTGAACTTCGCGACGGAGATGTTAAAGAAGATTTATTACGGCAAAATGATATTTTTGCGCGGATTGATGCAATTCGAAGCGAAATTAACGAGAAGAATTTTCAAATTCATAATGCTAAAATTTTGCCACGCAGCAAAAAACGAAATTCGAAAGTTTCAATCGGTTCGTTTGTGGAGCTTTTTGATCGCGCAACTGGGCGAATTATGAAGTTTCGAGTTGTTGAAAGTTTAGAGGCTAACCCACTTATCGGAAAAATTTCTGCGGAAAGCCCACTCGGTAAAAGTGTGCTTGGGCGAACTGTGAATGAGATTGTTAGTTGGACGGCGAATTCGCGGAATATGAATATGACACTTGTAGCAATTGGTTAAAAACAGATAAAAGGCGTGAAAAGCGCCTTTTATTTTTGTCTTAAAGTTGCTATAATTTAAGTAATTACAGCAACTTTAAAAAGGAGAAAAATGGAAACAGTACTGATAATTATTATAATTGCGTTAGCGGCAGTTATAATTTTTCAATCAATTAGAATTAATAAAAACTTAAATTCTAAAAATCAAGACCAAGGTATTAATTTGCTTAAAATGGACGTTATCGAATTAAACAAGAGTTTGAATCGAATGCGTGAAAACCTTGATTTAAACTTAAATAATTTTAATGAGAAAGTTTCTGAAAAAATAGAGCGAAATAACGTTCAGCTACAAAACTCGATGACAAAACAGATTTCAGAAAGTGCGAAAATTGTCGAAGAAGTTTCGAAACGTCTTACGAAGCTTGACGAAACAAATAATCGTGTTGTAGATGTTGCTGACGAATTAAAAACTCTACAGAATGCGTTGCAAAATCCGAAGCAGCGGGGAGTTTTAGGTGAGTTTTATCTAGCTCAGGTGCTAGAAAATGTTTTACCGCCTAATGCATTCCAGATTCAATATAAATTTAAAAATGGTGAAATTGTTGATGCGGCGATTTTCTTGGATCAGCATAAAATTTTACCGGTAGATTCGAAATTTAGCCTTGAAAACTATAATCGAATGATTGAATCTGAAGGTGAGAAACGCAAAATTTTGGCGAAAAAAGTTCGTGATGACTTAAAAATGCGAATTGATGAAACTTCGAAATATATTCGTCCAGATGAGAATACGATGGATTTTGCGTTTATGTTTATTCCGAGTGAAAGTTTATACTATGATATGCTAATAAATAAAGTTGGTTCGCAAGGTTCTGAGCGTGATTTGATTGAATATGCTTTTCGTGATAAGCGGGTGATTGTAGTGAGCCCAACAAGCTTTATGGCATATCTCCAAACTGTTTTACAGGGCTTAAAATCGTTGAAAATTGAAGAGCAAAGTAAAGAAATTCAAAAACGAGTCTCTCAGCTTGGAACTCATATTTCAAAGTATGAAGATTTGATGCAGCGTCTAGGTAAATCACTTGGAACTACAGTTAATCATTTTAACAACGCACATAAAGAGTTGGGCAAAATTGATAAAGATGTGGTTAAAATTGCGGGTGAAGATAGCAAATCTGGAGTTGAGCCTCAATTATTAGACAAGCCAAGAGAATAAAGTCAAAATTAAAAGAGCGAATGTTGTTTCGCTCTTTTTTAGTATGATTATTTTTCTTCTTTCGAAGTTTCTTGAATTAACGAATCTAATGCAAACCCTAGAATTCCACCAAGTAGCGCAGCTCCAACATATGTTGCAATTGCGAATAGAACATTTTGACCTTTAAGCGTAAATGCTTGCAATGAAAATGCTACAGCTGGGTTAAGGATTGCTGATCCGCCAACTACTGATGAAAGTGAGCCCGCGATTAATACAGCAAGGAATAATCCGCCACCAACGCCAAAGGCTACGGCTGAGCTCCCTTTCTTTTTGTCTGAAGTTACAGATGCTACAGCAAAAGCAAATAGGAAAGATCCAATTAATTCTGAAGCAAGAATTAGAAGTTCTTTACCATGTGGAATAACATTAGCTGTAAACATTGTGGCTTTTTGTTGGCCATACAATGCAGCCTGTTGCGAGACTTCTGGTGCATTTGAAACAAAAGCATTTAAAATCACGAAGGCGATCATTGCGCCCAGAACTTGAGCAACGATATAAAACAAAGCTTTAGCTGTGCTAATGCGTCGAGTCGCCCAAGCGCCAACAGTAATTAATGGATTGACGTGAGCGCCACTGATTTTTCCAGCAATCAACACAATTGTAGCTAGAGCAAATAATACAACAAGCGGTTGACCTTGGCCTGCAATTACGGCAGCGGCTAATAGGAATGTTCCGATAAATTCAAGAACTACAGCTGTAATGAAGCTTGGTTTTGAAATTTCGCTCATAGAGTTAGACTCTTTTTTAACAACAGTTTTAACTATTGCTTCGGTTTTTTGGATTTCTTCTGCTACTTTTGAGGTAGCTTTTGAAGCTTTCTTTGAACTGGCTTTTTTTGTTGCCATTTTTCCTCCTTAGTTTAACTTATACTTATATTTTAACATAAACTTTTCTAAAAAGTCAAAATTTGATACAATAGGAATATGGCTTTATATGTACGACAAGACGATAATCGCACGGAGCTGCAAGAGAAGATTGCAGCAGAACTTCGTGAAAAACAGATTAAAAATTCACTCGGTGAAGGGGGTGATACACCAAAAAATAAGAAAGAAAATCCCGATATTGAAGATAGTGCATACCTTGAAGGAACTAAAGAAACAACAGGTTTGGCATTTGTTTGGTTTTTGGTATTTTTGGCGATTTTGATCGCTTTAGGCCTCTATATCTGGGTGGCTTCACAACGAGTTTAGACTTTTTGAAAATCGACAAATTAGTACAATCGTGGTATAATGATATCAGTTATGGAACAAATTCAACAGATTAGGGAAGAGCTTTTGGCGGAGCTTAAAACGCTTGAAAATCCAAGTGATATTTTAAAATCGCCAAAAATTAAGGAACTTTATAAGATTATCCCAACTTTACCAAATGAGCAAAAGGGTGAGTTTGGTTCAAAAGTTAATGATTTAAAAAATGAGATTCAAGCTGAAGTTTCAAAAATTCTTGAAGAAAAAGAAAATTCTGAAATTGAAGAAATCGATATTTCTGCTCCTTTCGCAGCAAGCTCGCACGAGAAAATTGCTAAAAAACCTCAACTTTTAAGCGCAAAGAATGGCTCAAAGCATCCACTTCAAAAAGAACTTGAAAAAGTTATAGACATCTACACCAGAATGGGATTTGAAGCAATCGAATCTCGCCAAATCGATAATGATTGGAATATGTTTGGAGCGTTGAATTTTCCAGAAAATCACCCAGCACGAGATGGCTACGATACTTTTCGAACCGAGGAGAACTTTATTCCGCCAGCACACACCTCGACAATGCAAAACCGCGTTTTAAAACACGGCAAAAAACAGCTTGAAGAAGAGGGGCAAATTGCGCACGTTTCTTATGGAAGAGTTTTTCGAAACGAAGACTTGGACGCGACCCACGAACATACTTTTTATCAATGTGAAGGCGTTTTTGTGAGTGAAACTGCAAACTTAGCGCAAATGCTTGGCACGCTTCACGCTTTCTTTGAAGAATACTATGGCCAAAAATTAGAAATCCGCACACAGCCGGGTTATTTTCCGTTTACAGAACCAAGTCTTGAGTTTTTAATTGAAAAACCAGAGGCGCTTGGCGGTAAAAAGGGTGAATGGCTTGAAATGCTTGGATGCGGAATGATTCACCCAAATGTTTTAGAGTCGGCTGGAATTGACAGTAAAAAATACCGTGGTTTTGCGTGGGGTGGCGGAATTGAACGGTTGGTTATGTTGAAATATGGAATTTCGGATATTCGTTATTTCGAAAGTGCTAAACTGGAATTCTTAAGGGAATTTTAGCATTAAACAAGTTATAAAAGTAATAAATAAATTAAGAGGGAATAATGATAATTTCAGTAAATTGGCTTAAAAAGTTTGTTCCAGATTTGCCAGAGATTGATGAGCTTTCGAAATTGATTGGCGCACGGTTAGTTGAGATTGAAAATATTGAAAATTTAAACGAAAAATATAAAGGTGTAGTTATCGCGCGCGTAATTTCAGCTAAAAAAGTTGAAGGTAGCGATCATTTGAATTTGTGCAAAATTGATGACGGCGGTAAGCGTGACGGTGTTGAACGTGACGAAAACGGGTTTGTTCAAGTGGTTTGTGGTGCGCCAAACGTAAGAGAAGGCCTTTTTGTAGCTTGGTTGCCACCTAAAGCAATCGTTCCAGAAACTTTTGGTGGTGAAAATTTCCAGCTTAGCGCTCGAAAACTAATGGGTAACATGAGCAATGGTATGATTGCGAGTTTACGCGAACTTGGCTTGGGCGATGAGCATGACGGAATTCTAGAGATTTCGCCAGAAACTTTCGAAAATGGTCTTCAGGCAGGTGATTCTTTTGCGGAGAAATTTGAACTTAACGATTATCTTCTTGAGGTCGAAAACAAAAGCTTAACGCATCGACCTGACTGTTTTGGAATTATTGGATTTGCGCGTGAAGTTGCTGGTATTTTAGGGCAGAAATTTATTGAGCCAGATTTTATAAAGCAATCAGATTTTGGTTTTGAGATTAATAATGATAAATCGATTGTGGTTGACATTCAGGATTCTGAAATTTGCGAACGCTACACGGCGGCTGTTTTTGATGTTTCTAATATTTTGAAAAATCCAAACTTAACGCTTGAAAAAACTTATCTTTTACGTTCTGGAATGCGACCGATTGATGTAATAACTGATTTAGCGAACGAGCTAATGCTTGAAACTGGCCAACCACTTCACACTTTTGATTTTGATAAATTGGTTGAAATCAACGGGAGCGAAAATGTTAAAATGACTGTTCGAAAAGCTTTCGAAAATGAAGAGCTTGAGCTTTTGGATGGCCGAAAAATTAAAATGAGTCAAAATGATATTGTAATCGCAACGGGTGAAAACGGTGAAAATGCTGTGGCTCTTGCAGGCGCAATGGGCGGAAAATCAACCGAAATTGATGAAAATACAACACGAATTTTAGTAGAAAGTGCAACTTTTAACCTTTATAATTTACGAAACACTCAAATGCGACACGGAATTTTTTCGGAAGCAATTACTCGGTTTACAAAAGGTGTGCCAGAAATGATGTCACGAAAAGTTCTAGATTTGTTTGGTATGCAACTTTTGGCGCTTGGCGGAAAATCTTTAAGTGAAATTGCGGATTCGAAAGGTGATTTTTACTACAATAAATCCGAGATTTCAGTTTCGAAAGACAAAATTAATCAAATTTTGGGAACGAATTTTTCTAGTGAAGAGATTCGAAAAACTCTAGAAAATGTTGGAATTTTGACCAAAAATGATAATTCTGAAACATTCGTAGTTCCATTTTGGCGAAACGATCTGCACATTGAAGAAGATTTAATTGAAGAAGTTGGCCGATTGAACGGTTATGATAATATTAAATTGCAGCTTCCAAAACGAACATTTAGGGCTGTAAAGAAAGCGAAAATTGATTTACTCCAATCCGAAATTCGTGAAATTTTAGTATCAAGTGGCGCAAATGAAATTTTAACCTATACTTTTGTTCATGGCGATCTGCTTAAAAAAGCCGGACAAGATCCAAAAAATGCCTATAAAATTGTAAATTCAATCTCACCAGAATTGCAATATTATCGCCAAACTTTAATGCCAAGCCTACTTTCGAAAGTTAACCAGAATATTCGTGCTGGTTTTAGTGAATTTGCTATTTTTGAGATGAATAAAATAACTGAAAAAACGCTTGGCTTAAATGAAGAAAGTGTTCCGTTTGAACAGAAAAAACTAGCCTTTATTTATACAAAAAATAAAGGTGAAAATGCATTTTTCGAGGCTAAAAATTATGCAGATTTCCTATTCAATAAGATCGGTCTAAAGGTTGAATTCATAAAATTTGATCTTTCGAAATCGCCACTTTCAACCGAATTTGAACCAAAACGTTCGGCTTTAATTAAAGTTCCGAATTCTGAAGGTGAAAAGATCTTGGGTGTAATTGGTGAATTCAAGAAGAAGATTCAAAAAGCCTTGAAACTACCAGAATCAACTGCTGGTTTTGAACTTGATTTGGGGATTCTACTTGAAAATACAGGAAAAACAAGTGCTAAAATTAAAGATTTTTCAAAATTCCAATCTGTTGAACGTGATATTTCAATAAACGTTGATGAATCACGGCAATTTGCTGAAATTTTTGATATTTTTAAAGATATTTCGAGTGAATTTAAGGGTGTTGAGATTGAAACTTTGCCGATAGATATATTTAATAACGGTGATGGTACAAAAAATATTTCAATTCGGTTTAAGATTACACCTTTCGAAAAAACTTTAAATGGTGATGAAATTCGGGAAATTATGCAAAAAATCGAAGAAAAAGCCGTAAAAAATGGCGGAAAAATAATCTAGGAGGGAAAATGGCAAATAAGAAAAATTCATTACAAACTGGAACACCAACTTGGTTACGCGTATCGATTTGGGGAATTCTGATTTTAACAATAGTTTCAACAGTCGCACTTTATGCTTCATCATTCTTGCAAACTAAAACTCAACAAGAAGATCAAAAAAAGCAATCACAACTTTTGAAAACTTACCAAGAATATCAAAAGAAAGTTGAAGCTCAAGCTAAAGAACTTTCAGCAAAATATTACGATACTTTTAAAGAGTATGAAAAAACTCCAAGTGCATTTAATGCTGCAAGCGTAAAAGAACTTTCAAAGGTAGACTTAAAAGAAGGTGATGGTGCAGAAATTACCGACTCAACAACGAAATTCCAGGCTTACTATATTGGCTGGAAACCTGATGGAACAGTGTTCGATGGTAGCTTCTCAAACGGTAGCTTAAAATCTCCAGCCGTCTTTAAGAAGGAAAATAATGAATGGAATGTAATTAAAGGTTGGAGTGAAGGTTTGAAGGGTATGAAAGTTGGTGGAATCCGTGAATTAACAATTCCTGCGGATAAAGCTTACGGTGCTCAAGGATCACCTAATAGTGAAGATTCCTCAAAGAGTATTGCTCCGAATACACCTTTGAAATTTATCGTAATGTTGATTCCGGATTTTGAGGAAGTTCCACAACCAGACTTGCAGGGTATTGAATAGAGTGGTAGATTTAGTAATTATTGGCTCTGGCCCATCAGCCCTTAGCGCGGCAATTTATGCCGCTCGTGATGGGCTGGAAGTTCGAGTTTTTGAAAAATCAGCATTTGGCGGAATCGTAACAAATTCAGATTTAATCGAGAATTATCCTGGTTTTGATGAGGGTATTTCTGGTTTAGAGCTTTCGAAAAAAATGAAAGTTCAGGCCGAAAAATTTGGCGCAAAGTTTGATTATGGTGAAGTTTTAGAATTTTCGAACAAGGGAAACTTTATAGAATTAAATATTGATGGCGATTTTTTAGAGGCGAAAACAGTTTTAATTGCAACCGGAAATTCCTATAAAATGCTTGGACTCCCTCGTGAAGAAGAGTTTTTTGGGCGCGGAATCCACACTTGCGCTACTTGCGATGGTCCGTTTTACGCAGGAAAAGATTTGATTGCAGTTGGTGGCGGAAACTCGGCAATTACAGAAGCTTTATTCTTGAGTAAGTTTTCGAAAGTGAATCTTTTAGTTCGAAATCAAATTTCAGCACAAGAGATACTTCAAAAGAGGCTGTTTGAAGCGGTTGAACAAGGTAAAATTAATCTGTTTTTAAAAACTGAGATTAAAGAATTGTTATTTGAGAAAACCAATTTTGGCGAAAAAATAATTGGTGCACAAGTTCAGCAAAAGACCGAAGAGGGTGAAAAAACTTTCAATATCAAATCAGCGGCAATTTTTGAATTTATCGGTTTGAACCCAAATTCTGATTTTGCTAAAAAATCGGGAGTTGAAACGAATAATAGGGGTGAAATTATTGTAAATTCAAGTTTTGAAACGAATATTCCGCGAGTTTATGCATCTGGTGATATTTTAGAAAATTCTCAAAAACAAATTGTAGTGGCGGCTTCAACAGGAGCTCAGGCTGCAATAAACATCGCTAATTTTATCCATAATAATTAAAAATAGGGCTAAAGACCCTATTTATTTTTTGAGAAAGGGGTTTATAAAATTGGCTTCAGGATATTCTTCGCAATGGCATTTTATAATTTTTGGTTCAATAATGGAGATCAGGGAGGTGTCGCCACTATGTCGATAGAAGCTTCCGACAGCACCCGCAATAACGTCTGCAAACTGGAGACGCTTACTATTACGCGAATCTTTTTGAGTAACAAAAATTGTGCGATTAAAGTTTGGATTAGTTGCGGCGCGGATAGTGATGTATTCAAGAAGTGAATTTTGAGATTTTATAGCAGTTGAGCGCTGGTCAAATACGACCTTGATATCTTCATTGAAATCACTAACGATACGATCAATTAACATTCCAGAAAAGTAATTATAGGCTAGATTATGAGGCAGCTTGCGTAGAATCGCTGCATTAGGTTTATAGATAGCAATGTAATAAATATAAACATTATCAATTAAAGCAATTTGATTTAAAATATCAACTCGTTCTTCAAAATTCATTTCACTAAATTTAATTTCTTTTCGAAAAACGCCAAATCGCTTTTTTTGGGTCTTTCGAATTAGTCTTGCGGCCTTTTTTTGAGCTTCGGGAGTTTTCATAACACTAGCAGCGATTATAAAATAATCACCACCACCTTCACCAAGATTTCCAGTTTCGTCAATTGAGATTTTAACCATAATTATTATAATAGCATAAAAACAGTACTTTATCAAAAGTGAAAAATATTCTCAAGCGTGGTATAATTAAAGATAATGAAAAAACTAGTGATTATCGATGGAAAAAGCGTATTTTATAGGGGTTATTACGCAATGAAAAATTTAAGCCTTGAAGATGGCACGCCAACCGGCGGAGTTTATGGCTTTGCGAGTTTAGCCTTTGAAGTAATTCGAAAGCTGAAACCAGATTATGTGGTAGTAGCTTGGGATAAAAAAGGAACTTCAACCGCTAAGAGGAGTGCGATTTACCCCGAATATAAAGCTGGTCGCAAAAAAGCGCCAGATGATTTTTATGAGCAAATTCCACTTTTGAAGGATTTTTTGAAAACTTTGGGTTGGCCACTTTTTGAGACTGATGGTTATGAGGCGGATGATATTTTAGGAACGCTAGCGCTTCAAGCTAATAAACTTGGTGTTGAGGCTAATTTGATTACATCTGATCTTGATATGCTGCAGTTAATTGATCAAAATACAAAAGTTTTTGCAATGAAGCGAGGTTTTTCAGAGATTGAAGAGTTTGATCTTGAATATTTTGAGGAAAAATACGGCTTAAAACAATCTCAGTTTTTAGATTTAAAGGCGCTTCAGGGTGATTCGAGCGATAATATTCCGGGTGTTCCGGGAATTGGACCAAAAACAGCAACTCAACTTTTGCAGGAATTCTTTACTCTTGAGGGGATCTATGAAAACTTAGACAAGATTAAACCATCTTGGCGAAAGAAGCTTGAGGATGGCAAAGAATTGGCATTTATGAGCAAAGAGATTGCTAAAATTTTTTTGGATGCACCAGTTGAAATTGATTTTGATGCTGCTGATATCCATAACTTTAACTATGAAGAAGTATTGAAAGAGCTTCGAAAATTAGAATTTAACTCTTTAGTTAAAAAAATTCCTAAAGAGATGAGGGCAAGTTCAGTAAATTTTGAAAATAGTAATCAGATAAATATTTTTAGTGAACCTGAGCATGAAACAAAAAATCTTGATTTTTTGCCAGAAATTAAAGCTGAAGACTTCTTTAAAAAGAATCAAGAAATGGTTTTCTTTGATTTTGATCAGGATTCGAAACGAATCTATGTTTCGGATTTTGAGAACATTTCTCAGTTTAAAGTTGAAGATTTTTTGAAATTTCAGGAATTTTTCGAAAATACGAAGACAGCATTTTTTAACGCCAAAGAAACTTTTCACGATTTGGTAAAAAATAATATAGATTTTTGTGAGTGGCAAGAGATTTATGACATTGAACAGATGGAGTTTTTGCTAAATGCGTTAATTCGCGACAAGACCTTGAGTGGTATTTTTGGTGAAAAAATAGATGAGAACGAGCCGAGAAATAGAATTTCAGCGATGCGAATTATTTTTGAAGAACAGCGAAAAAAGCTTGAAAAAGTGCCAAAAATTCGCGAAATTGCTGAAAAATTAGACTTCCCAATGAGTAGAGTTTTATTCAAGATGGAGCAGGCTGGTGTTGAAATCTGTCCAAATATTTTTGCAAAAATGAGTGAAAATTTTGCCGGAGAGATTGCTAAATTAGAATCTGAAATTTTTCAAATTGCAGGCAGGGAGTTCAATGTGGCTAGTCCGCTTCAACTTTCGAAAATTCTGTTTGAAGACTTAGCTTTGCCAACAAAAGGTATTAAAAAATCAAAAAACGGCTTTTCGACGGGCCAAAAGGAACTAGATAAATTGCGCGAATTTAGCCCGATCATTGAAAAAATTGAGCATTTTAGGGAATTTTCGAAATTAAAAAATACCTATGTTGACGCTTTACCAAAACTTGCTGATAAAAACAATCGAATTCACAGTACTTTTGCTCAAGATATTACAACAACAGGTCGGCTTTCTTCAAGTAATCCAAATTTGCAAAATATTCCAATCAGGTCAGATCTTGGTCGAAAAATCCGTGAAGGCTTTGTAGCTAAAGAAGGAAATCTTCTAGTTTCGGCAGATTATGCACAGTTTGAATTGCGTCTAGCTGCTGTTTTATCAGGAGATGAGACGCTCGTTGAAACTTTTGAGCAAGACTTAGATATTCACGCAAAAACAGCTAGTGAAGTTTTTAACGTTCCGCTAGAGGAAGTTTCGAAAGATCAGCGACGTGTTGCAAAAATTATTAATTTTAGCGTTCTTTATGGTGTTGGTGCACATAATCTTTCAGGCACAATCGGCGTTGGTTTTTATGATGCTAAAAAATATATTGAAGAGTATTTTAACGCACACAGACCGATTCAAGATTTTATGAATAAAACTTTAGAGAAAGCTAAAAATGAAGGCTATGTTGAGACATTCTTTGGTCGAAGGCGACCTACGCCAGATATAAATTCGAGTAATTATATGATTCGCGAAATGGCAAAACGAGCTGCGCAAAATATGCCAATTCAAGGAACTGAAGCAGATTTGATGAAGCGAGCAATGCTTGTTGTTGACGAAAAAATTACGCAAGCGGGCTTGGGTGAACAAATTTTGCAGATTCACGATTCAATTTTAATAGAAACGCCAGAAGAAAATGCGGATAAAGTTGCTGAAATTCTAAAAAATGTAATGGAAAATATTGCACCAGAACTACCAGTTAAATTAAAGGTTGAGGTTTCTGTAGGTAAAAACTGGCTAACATTATGAAAAAACCCGCTTTACATTAAAGCGGGTTTGGGTAAGAAAAAAGAGTTGATTTTTTACAAAAGAAAGATTTTATTTTTCTTTCTTAGATTGGAATCCAATGAGAGCTAGAGCTGCTGCGGCAAAACCTAGCAATGCTGCTAAAAATCCGTTATTATCGTTATGGTTAACTGCTGCAGTATCTACTGTACCAGCGGCCTCCTTAACAATAGCTTGTGAATTTCCAGTATCTGGATTGTTAGCTTTTGCTGTTGTATCTTTTGCTTGTTCTGTTGGAGCAGAAGTTGCATTAGATTTTTCAGCAGCTTTGTTTGCTACAGAGTTATCTTTAGTTGCTGCAGCTTTTTTGCTGTTAGCATTTTTAGATTTATCTGCTTTATTAGCCTTGGTATCTTTAGCTTTGTCTGTTGCAGTAGTTTTATCATCTGCTTTTTGAGATGGTTTTTCTACTGTAGGCGCTTCGCTAGTACTTGGTGAAGTACTAGTGTTTGGAGACTCGCTAGTGCTTGGCGCCGTACTTGGAGCGGGCGCTTCGCTAGTTGAAGGAGCCGTACTTGGAGCAGGCGCTTCGCTAGTTGAAGGAGCCGTACTTGGAGCAGGCGCTTCGCTAGTGCTAGCATTAGGGTCTACAGAGTAGTAGCGATAATACAAGACATTATCTTCAGGATTCGCATGGTTTACTAGCGGATCCTCAACTGTGATACTGTCTCCAGCTGAATAGCTTTTACCGTCGCTACCCGTGATTGTGTAGTATGGGTAGCCTTCTAATTCGTCGGCTGGTTCTACAGTATATCCAGCAGGAGTGACTACTTCACCTGTAAGCCAACTACGTTCTGGCTGGCTAGGGATTGAGTAATCTAGATACAGCATACGATTAAGTGCTGGATCATTTGCTGTAACTTCTTCAGCATAAGCATACTGTGTAGTGATGTTTTGAGCCTGTACGGCTGTTGCAACTGTAATAGCAGCAACCAAGATGACACCATATTTTGCAAGTTTTTTGTTAAGAGACATGATACATGCCCTCCTTTTATAATATTTTTTTAAAGTTCTAAGTTTTAAATTCTATAATAAAAATCAACTCTGGTTAAATAATACCATAAAACGTTAAAAATGTCAAGTATATTTTAATATTTTCTATTGTAAAACTTGATTTTTATAACGCTTTTGGTTATAATGGGGCTTAGGAAAACTATAATTTTTATAAAGGTGGAAGGGAATTATAAAGATGAAAAGGCATAAAATAACATTTGGCTTAGTTTTAATTGTTGCTATTTTGAGTTTGGGCGCAAATATTTTTCAGTTTATTAGATACGATAATGATGTGGCTGCAGTAAAAAGCCCAGTTGGAACAGTTTGTAACGATAAAATTATCGATAAATATAACAACATAAAAGGACCAAAAGAGGCATACGAGAAAAACTCAAAAGTATTGGGTGAAGAAATTTCAAAAATGTCGGGAAATGAAAAAGATGCCAACTGTGTAGCGATAAGATTTTTGATTGGAACGGATAATCAAGAAGAAACTTACAAAATCTTAAAAGCAATGGTGGAAAAAGGCCAAAGCCCAAGCCTTAAAATTAATAACATCCGTAATATATACAAAATGGATCCTTCAGGTTTTGAAATTGAAAGTGTAGGGGACGCACTCAATGAATAGTAGAAGAATATTGCTTGCTATAGCGCTTTCTTTTTTTGGTGTTATAGCGCTATCTAAAGGCGCAAGCGCCGGTGTGCCTTTACCGGTACAAAGGCAATTAAGAGATGCTTGTAGGGGCGGGACTATGTATCAGGTTGAATATGATGGTTCCACATCTTTCTTTGAGAATTACGGTAATAATGACGTAGTTTCTGCAAACTGGGTTTCTTCTGATATCAATGGAGATAATGTTATTAACTCCGTTTATGAGAAACGCAATTTTGAAATTAGTGAAAGCAATAGAACCTTTTATATGAATACAGCCGTTTTGCCATGTAGAGGGCATCAGAGCGGTACTGCGGTTAATGTTCGAATTGATGCAGGCCGATATAACTCTGGGGACTTCATTATTGATCCTCCTAGAGCTTATGGTGGGTACGGATCAGGTCACTATCATAAATACAGTTTTGGTCAGGGTCAAGTGATGCGTAGTGGTAAAATTGATATTACTGTAAAAAGTAGTGCTATAAATAGGTTTAGAGATGGAGATTATATTAGCTTTTCATTCCACCAATGTGCTAAGGCAGAGTTAACAAAGATAAATTATGGCCCGGATGTAGACAATAACGATATTGGTAAAGGGCCAGGTGGCTGTTATAGTCGAAAAATAGATATACGCGTCAGAGTGCCAAATAGATTCAATGTTGAATCTAGCACTAGGGCAGCAGTATTAAACTCTAGTCAGAGTATAGACTCTAACGACTCAAGATTTAGAAATAATGGTCGAAACAACCCACAAACTGCAAGAGTTGGCCAATGGGTTTCATTTAGACACCGCGTAACGGCTAAAGACTTCAATAGGCCTGATGTCCAAGGTTTTGGATCTTATACTACATTTAGAAATAACGGTAGTGGGGATACGCCTATTAGTAGCAACGGTGGTTTTATTTGGCGAAGATATGGCTACGAATCTCAAAAAACTTTGATTAATCAAGGTCTTCTTACCGACCCAGTAAATAGCGTTAATGGAAATAACGAAACATTTAGGGTTACCAGAGATATGGCCGGAAGAACTATTTGTTCAAGTATGGCATATAGAATCGAAGCTGGAGATGTGGACGGGCGCAATAGATATAACCAAAGAACAAATGAGGCCTGTGTATATGTTCCGTATAACTTCAATATCACTCCTTGTGTACAAATAGATAGAATTAGAAACTGTTCAGGTGGCGATATTGATGTACCAACTGATGGTAGGATTCCGCCAGATCCAAATAATGGCGAAGAGATTGAGGTTCCTGATAATGGAACAGCAACCTCTCCTATTAAGTATAAAATTACAACTTGGCGCGTTCCTGCCGCTAGAGAAGGTCGCTTAACCGTAAATAATAGGCGAGATAATGAAAATGGCGATACTTGTGCTGCGAACAATTTCTACTCGCAAGATTATCAGGGGTTAGAAAATTGTAGAGTTGTTAGAGAAGATAGCTCTGGAAGATCGTATGATAGAAATACGAGAATTGCGGACTTTGTTCCTGAAATTGAAGATGGGGCTGAAGTTGGAACGCGATATTGTGTGGCGCTTTCCATCTCACCATACAGAATGCTAGACACGCAAAGTAAGGCTGAGCAAGAAGCAAACAATAGACAGTGGAGGCACAGTGCGCCAATCTGTATTAAGGTTGTAAAAATGCCAAAAGTTCAGTTCTGGGGAAATGGTGTATTTTCTCGCGCAGGTATTAGAACTAGCTTGTCTCCAACAAGGGAAGGCGTATTGGGTTCTTGGGTTGAGTATGAAGCTGTAACGGGCGGAACTATCCGAAATTTCCGCACAGAATCTTCACAAAGCACACGTCGATTAGCTATTGAAAACTATACTTCAACAGGTAATTTTGGACAAGGAGCCTCAAGTATTGATTCGGTTATTAGTTCAATTTCTTCTAAGTTCCCTAGGGCAAACTTAGATAACACAACAACAAGAGTCACTGTTAATAATAACAATAATACTATAATAAACAACCTAACCCTACCTACAAACAGGCGAACAGAGGTTATTTATGGTAATAATATTCAAATCTCTGGCAATATTGTGAACGGTGATAGGATTGTGAACAATGATAGCGATTTTGGGCAAATAATAATTATCGCAAATGGAAACATTACTATTGATCCTGGTGTTAGAACTGTTGATGCTTGGTTGATCGCTAGAGGAACGATTAATACTTGTGCTGTAGGCGGCAACCAGAACGAGCGAGATGTTACAACAGAGAAATGCAATGAGCAATTGCGAATTCGGGGTGGAACACTTTCGAATAAACTAAAGTTGTGGCGAACGTTTGGTTCTGATGGAAGAACTGCTAATTCTCTTTCGGAGCCAGCAGAAATAATCAATCAATCTGCAGACACTTATTTGTGGGGACAAGCACAATCTGGTGGCCAAGGAAAGATTGTAACAACTTACACTAAGGAACTTCCGGTGCGGTATTAAGGAGAAACAATGAAGAGCAATAAGAATTTTAAAAAAGGTGGCGTTTCGATATTTATCGTTATTGTCGTTGGTGTTTTAGTTTCAATTATGTCGGCAAGCTTCCTTAGGCTTATGTTTCGCGATCAAGAGCAAGCTAGCAAGCTAGACCTTTCACAAAGTGCTTACGATAGTGCGCAGGCCGGAGTTGAAGATGCAAAAAGATTTTTGCGAATCTTCCGAGCGGCCTGTGGGCCATCTGGAACGGGTATTTTTGAAGGTGTAACCCATAACTGTAACGCTATGAGAAGTGCAATCCAAAATGAGAGTTGTTATACTCTAGCGACTGCAGGAATTGGTAATCCTAACGGTGAAACAATCATTCAAACAACCTCTGGAGCCGGTGGAGCAAGTAACGATGCAAGTTTAAACCAGGCGTATACATGTGTAAAATTAAGAATGAATACTGCTGATTTCTTAGGAAGAACTAATGACGGTTCGCCTTCGGTGATTAATCTTAAGGGTACTGCAGCGTTTGATCGTGTGCGTATTCGATGGCATTCAAGAGAAAATATGACAAATGGCAATAATATCGCATTAGACTCATTAAGTAATCCATCGGTACGCCCAAGGATTGATTCACGAAACTGGCGCAACCAAAACCGACCTGCTATTTTGAAGGCTCAATTCTATGGTTATATTCCAGGTGTTGGAGGGTCGTCTTCAATTATGGATACGCCATACCCAGATGATGGAAATGGTGCAAGCGAGATACTTTTCTACCCAACAAACAATACTAGTGCATTAAGTTCGAACGTATCAAATATGCCAATGGTTCGAAGAAATGAATCTTCTTCACAGGCAACCACTGACTATACTTTTACGAGGTGTTCGGATAGAATGGACGCAAATTCTAATGCGTATGCTTGCGAAACAACTGTAAATATTGGCCGAAGTGTCGATCCTCGTGATGTTCTATATTTGCGCTTAACGCCGTTAATGAATGATTCGAACTTTAGGGTTGAATTATTGAATGGTAATACTGTAGTTGATTTTGCTGGTGTTCAGCCAAGAGTTGACTCAACTGGTCGCGCTAACACACAGTTAAGGCGCGTGGAGAGTAGAATTGGATTTAACGATACTAGCTTCCCGGTTCCTTTGTTCTCGGCGCAAACTGAAAGTAACGAAGAACCTATCTGTAAAGAGTTTTCAGTAACACGATTGACCAATTCAAATGTTAACTGTAGAAATCAGTAATATAAGTAATATAAAATAGCCTTTCGAAAGGCTATTTTATTTATATTTTAATTATTTTGCGTATTCGATTGCTCGAGTTTCTCGTATGATATTAACTTTAATTACGCCAGGATATTGCATTGTACTTTCGATTTTATCAGCGATATCTCGAGCCATTTTAATTGCCGAAAGATCATCGACGGCTTCAGGGGAAACAATTACTCGAATCTCGCGACCAGCTGAGATTGCGTAAGCTTTGTTTATACCTTTGAAACTTGTAGCAACATTTTCAAGTTCGCGCATTCGTTCTACAAAGTTTTCAGCAGAAGCATTTCTTGTTCCTGGCCGAGAAGCACTCATTGCGTCAGTTATTTTAACTATAATTGCTTCAACCGTAGTAGCTTCAACATCTTCGTGATGCGCAGCTATGGCATTAACTACGCGTGGATCCATGCCGTATTTTTCAGCAAGTTCAGCACCGATTTGGGCGTGTTTTCCTTCAATTTTATGAGTTACAGCTTTTCCAATATCGTGGAATAGTGCGGCAGTTTTGGCGATTGTTACATTTGCGCCAATCTCTTCAGCGATGAGTCCAGCAACATTAGCCATTTCGGTTGAATGTTTGAGAACATTTTGGCCATAACTTGTTCGAAATTTTAGTTCACCCAAAAGCCGTAGCATTTCACGAGGTAAACCAGAAAGCCCAACTTCTCGTGCAGCATCTTCGCCGGCACGATTGATTTCTTTATTGATTTCGCGCTCTGCTTTTTCTACAACTTCCTCGATTCGTGCAGGATTAATTCGGCCGTCTTTCATCAACAATTCAAGCGCAAGTCTAGCAATTTGGCGGCGGACAGGGTCGAAACTTGATAAAACAACCATTCCAGGAGTGTCGTCAACGAGGATATCTACGCCAGTTTCGCGTTGAAGGGCTTGAATGTTGCGGCCTTCTTTTCCGATAATCCGGCCTTTCATCTCGTCGTCTGGGAGCTTAAGAGCAGTGACGGTTCTTTCGGCTGTAACTTCGCTAGAAATTCTTTCCATAGCTGAAACTAAAATTGTTTGAGCGCGTTCCTCGGCATCTTCAGTTGCATTTTTTTGAAGTTTTGCAACTAGGTTTATCATATCTTGAGTTACGCTTTTTTCGGTAAGTTTAAGGATTTTCTCGGCAGCTTCTTTTTTCGAAAGTTTTGCAATTTTCTCGAGTTTTTCATGCTGTTTTTTTTGAATCTCCTTAACTTCATTTTTAAGTTTTTCGACTTCAATTTCGTCATTTCGAAGTTTTTCGTTACGAGAATCGATTTGATCAAGCTTTCGATCGAGTGATTCTTCGCGCTCGGCTAAACGATTTTCTGTTTTTCGAATTTCCTTGCGTCGTTCAGATTCATCTTCGTTAGCTTTTTCGGTAATTCTTAATGCTTTTTCATTAGCTCTTTCTAGGATTTCGGCTGACTTTTTTCTTGCCTCAGCGATAATTTTATCGGAGTTATTTTTTGCATTTGCAGATTTTATTTTTTGATACGTAAAAGCTCCAGCACCGCCAAACAGAACGCCAAGCGCAGCTATCAGTATATCCATATTTTTCCTTTCATCAAAAATTAATTTAAAAAATCAAAAAGCAATTACTATGCCCAAACCCATTTTACCATAAAAAAGTTATTTTTCAAAATTGCGAAAAAAAATATTTTAGTGTATAATTTAATTATGTTTATGTCTTTTTTAACTTGGTGGTATGGAAAAGGTCTAGCTTGGCGTGCAGAAAAAATATTAGATGGAGTTGAGCGATCGATAGATACTTTTTCTCTTGGATTATTAGTGAAAACTTGGTTTTCGCCGTTTCGCCAGATTGATGCGATTGCGGTTTCGAATGTTTCGCTTGAAGTCCGAATTCGAAAATTCTTTGACAAGCTTTTTTCACGGTTTATCGGTGCTTTTTTAAGAACAATAGTGATGATAATTGGTGTATTTTTTATTGCATTTAAAGCTTTGTGGGGCTTGGTTTTATTATTGTTATGGTTGGTTTTACCAGTTTTACCATTAGTTCTTGTTGTTATTTTTACAACAGGGTGGACGCCAAAAATTGTTCCAAAAATCCGTGATGATTTTATGACTTGGCAAAAAAATAGTAGCTTAAAGAAAGAAGTGAAACCAGCTAAAACAAAGAAAAGGGGTTGGCTATGAGTTTTAATTATAACCATTTACGAGCAAAAAAATCACGCTTAATGAATATTTTAAGGTTGTTTTTACCTCTCTTAAATTTACTTAAGATTGTTGGCGTTATAAGTGGTTTTTCTTTGATTTTTATGGATTCGGCTTTGGGCTGGATAGTTTTAGCTATTGTTTCGGTTGTAACAATACTGATTAACTGGTGGAACGGTGAATTGCATAGATTGGCGCCTTCGGCAGAATTCACTATTGAAGGGCAAATGGCAAGCAATATACTCGGCAGGTTGTCAAAAAACCCAACAAGTGAACAGATTGCTAAAGTTGTTCTTGAAAGTTCTGGTGGAAAATTTATTGCGGCTAGGTTTGGGCTTGGAAAAACTACAATAGAAAGTCTAGTTCAGATTCCGCAAAATTCTCCAGAAAATATTTTTCAGACTGCACTTCAAATTCAACAAAAATTAAAAACTAAAACCGTTTCAGGATCAGTTTTGGCTTTAGCTATTGTTCGAAATTTTCCAAATTATGAAACGCTTTTAGCTCAATTTTATGTTGATTTTGAAGATCTTGAGAGGGGTGTTCTCTGGCATGACCATATCTTTTCGCTAATTAATAAATCTAAGATTCCGATGAAAACTGGTGGAATCGCAAGAGACTGGTCGTTCGGATATACTCCAACATTGAATCGTTTTGGGGTAAATATCACTAACCAGGTGTCGAATAATATTTTAATGTCTTCTAATCTGGAGCAGCACAAAGAGCTAGTTTCAAAGATGATTGAACAATTTAGTGGTCAGGGTAAGCAAAACATTGCTCTTATTGGTGTTGATGGTGTTGGAAAGACGACAGTTGTAAATTCTTTTGCAGCAAAAATCGCTAATGGTAATGAAAAAATACCTTCAAATCTAAAATTTAGACAAGTTATCTCATTAGATGCGTCTTCGTTGATTGCTGCGGCTCCTGGGCGCGGTGAAATTGAAAATTTACTAAATTATGTTTTGAATGAAGCGTATGCTGCTAAAAATATTATTATTTGTCTCGATAATGCACAATTATTCTTCGAAGATGGGGTTGGCTCAGTTGATGTTTCGAACTTGCTTCTACCGATAATTCAAGGCGGGGTTTTACGTATGATTTTAACCATGGATGAGCAGAGATTTTTACAGATTTCAGCTAAAAATCCAGCCTTAGCGCAAGCAATGAATAGGCTACAAGTAAATCCGGCCAATTATGATGAAACTTTGGCGGTTATGCAGGACAAGCTTTTACTTTTCGAACATCAAAACGGAGTTTTATATCAATTTCAAGCACTTAAAGAAGCTTATCGACTAAGTCAAAGGTATATTTTTGATTTAGAGATGCCAGGTCGAGCGGTTAGATTACTGGAAATGTCCGCCGGTTTTGCTGAGAATAAGATTGTTACAGCTAGCTCGGTTGAAAAAGCTATTGAGCAAACTATGAATGTTAAAATTTCGACAGCAAACGTTGATGAAGAAAAGGAAACTCTTCTGAATCTAGAAAATCTACTTCATGCACGAATGGTTGGACAGGAAAAGGCTGTTTCAGTAGTTGCAAATGCCTTGCGTCGAGCAAGAACCGGAGTTCGAAACCAGAATCGACCAATTGGAACATTCTTATTCCTTGGTCCAACTGGTGTTGGAAAAACTGAGCTTTCGAAAGCACTTTCTGAAGTATATTTTAATGGTGAAGATAATATTATTCGTCTTGACTTGAATGAATACGTGAATCTTGATGATGTTTCGCGGTTGATTGCGGATGGATCGCGAGATGCGAGTTCGCTAACTGCTCAAATGATGAAAAAACCTTTTTCGGTTGTGCTTTTAGACGAAATTGAAAAAGCGCACCCGAATGTGTTGACGGCACTTTTGCAAGTTTTGGATGAAGGTATTTTGCGTGATGAGAAAAACCGGGAAGTCTCGTTTAGAGATGCGATTATTATTGCTACATCTAACGCTGGAGCGGAAAGGATTCAAGAACTTATTGCACGCGGTTATGATTCTACGAGCGCCGAAGAAGTCATTGTAAATGATTTGATAGCTAGTCGTGAATTTAGGCCTGAATTCCTAAACCGTTTTGATGAGATTGTTGTTTTTGAGCCACTCACAAAAGAAAATCTATTGCAGATTATTGATCTTATGATTGCAGGAGTAAATAAAACCCTTGCTGGGCAAAAAATTTCAGTTTCAGTTACGCCTGAAGCACGATTGATGCTTGCAGAGATGGGCTACGATCCAAAATTGGGAGCTCGACCAATGAGAAGGGTAATTCAGCGTGTTGTAGAGAATACAATTGCACGAAAAATGCTTTCGGGTGAAGCCCAGCCTGGTTCAAACATTGAGATTACACCGGATATTGTTCAGCAAAGTTAAGATATAAAAAATAAAATCGGCGAGATAATCGTCGATTTTTAAATTCATTTTTTGGAGGGCCAGGAGGGGCTCGAACCCTCGACACCCTGCTTAAGAGGCAGGTGCTCTAACCAGCTGAGCTACTGGCCCACAATTTCATTATACAACAATCAATAAAAATGTCTACCGTTTTATTGAAAATAATTTATCGGTGTGAACAAATTGTCGTAAAACTTGGGGCGAATGATGGGGTTCGAACCCACGGCCTCCGGAGCCACAATCCAGCGCTCTAACCAAACTGAGCTACATCCGCCATAAACCAAGCTTTTCAAATTATAGCACATACTATATCTGTACTCAAGATGGTAAAATTGCTATACTTAATGACAATGAGAGAACTAAATGGCTCAGAATTAGCTGGATTTATCAAGGAGCGCCAGGCGAAACAGGTGCGAGCTTTAAGGCAGGCTTGGCATATTAATCCTCGTTTGGCAATTGTTACTGATGTCGAAAATCCAGTCATTGAAACGTATATGCGTTTGAAGCAGAGGTATGGCGCTGATATTTTGATTGACGTGGAGATTCATCGAGTTCCTGCGGGCGGTGCTTTGGAGGTGATTCAAGAATTGAACAATCGAGACGACGTTCAAGGGGTAATTCTGCAATTGCCGATTAGTAATTCTGATCAGACTGAGGAGCTACTCGAGAGTATTCGAGAAGATAAAGACGTTGACGGTCTGCGTAAAAAGGCGATTTTTCAGGCGGCTACACCAACGGCTATTAGCTGGCTGCTGGCTGGATATGGCGTTGACTTGAAAAATAAAAAAGTTGCAATTGTTGGGCGAGGCCGTTTGGTTGGTGCGCCTCTTGAGAAAATGTGGCTGAAGTCTGGCGTTGATGTGGCGGTTTTTGAAAAAGGTGACGATTTATCTCAATTGATAAATTACGATATTATCGTGTCGGCAACTGGAGTTCCGGGGCTGATTAAAAGCCAAATGGTCAAAGCTAAGGCGGTCGTTGTTGACGCGGGAACTGCTTCGGAAAATGGAAAAATTGTTGGCGATGTATCTGAAGAGGTGCGGCAGCGTAATGATGTAATTATTACACCAAAAAAAGGCGGAGTTGGTCCATTAACGGTTTCTGCGCTGTTTGATAATGTAATTACGGCTTGTCTAAAAATTGCGAATCAATCAAAAAATTAAGCAGCTTTTATGGCAGTTTTGACTTGCTCGACAACTTGGCGTGGCGTGAGATTCGCTTTTACGATATAGCTATGAATTCCTAATTTCTTCAAATCGTGCGGCGCTTCTTCTTCGCCGAGATTAGTGAGGACGATAACGGGAATAGTTTTTCCCCAATCTTTAGATCTAATTCGCTTCAAAGCCTCCGCGCCGTCCATTTCTGGCATTTGTAAATCTAGCAAAATAATGTCTGGCTGAAACTTTTCGACTACTTCTATGCCGATTTGTCCGTTGGCGGCCAAGCGAACGTCAAACCCGTCCGACTCGAACTTCATTCGGTACATCTGGCTGATGGTTGGGTCGTCTTCAATGATAGCGATTTTTATCATGCTTTAAGTATATCACATAAATTATGTTATAATTTTTGGCATGGAAAAATTTAGAGGCGAACAGTATATTGCAGAAGCA
>ERZ773031.30-NODE-30-length-74432-cov-7.648050_pt1 | contig 74432 bp, 54 predicted proteins | sample MGYA00511666_ERZ773031 | MGnify/ENA primary metagenome ERZ773031 (study PRJEB29015, sample SAMEA2738135) | human oral metagenome | biome: human oral; feature: human-associated habitat; material: saliva | place: China | collected 2250 ...
AAATTTTTACTCCTTTGTGATTGAGAAAGTGTCAACTTATTCAGTACACTACAAAGTACAGAGATTGCTCATGCTAAAGTGAAATGCAGTTTTTGCCTAACGTAGAAGAAATAAAAAACTTGAGATTTCAGTACGTATTGCTGCAAAACAAGGATGGTAATCGCCCCCACATCGCCCATTCTTCCCCTTCTCTTATCACGCTTTGAACTATTGGGAAAGGGAGTTGGAAGAGATCTTTTTGTTCCATTCCGACACATATTCTTTGCAGCAATCATCTGAAATACAAAATATTTCTGTAACTTTGTTCTCGGTGGCCATAGCAATTTGTGTTTATTTGTATGTCAACACCTTAATGTTACAATAAGTTTTGCTAATCACCAAATTTATAGACACTTATAATTCACCGAACCCACGTTATTATAAGAAAATATGATACAAAACATTGGGATTATCCAGACTTAAATTGTCCAAAGTACCTATGAAAAAGTATTTATACATTCTTTCGTTTTGTTTTTTGCAATATACACTCTCGGGCTTTGCACAGAACAAACAAACCTCAATTTCAGACACAATAAAACTTCCCGAAGCAACTGTATTGGCAGAAAGACCATTTGTCCAACGTAAGGCTGACAGAATGATAGTCAGTATAGAACATAGCAAATTATTAAAGGCACGTTCTCTTTCTAATATTTTGAGTTTGATTCCCGGTGTAAGTTATGATGGTGAAGGTAGTGTTACTATTATGGGGAATGGCATTAGGATATATGAAAATGGAAGAATGGTAAAACTAAGTGGTACGCAACTTAAAAGATATTTGTCTTCTTTACGCGGCAATGATATTAAGAGTTTAGAGATACTGCCTCAAGCAACAGCTGAGTATGATGCGGAAGGAGGAACGGGGATTCTTGTTATCAATCGGCAGAAGAAGCATGATTATGGACTTTCCGGTTATGGGGGTAGCGAATACGAACGAAAAAGTAAAAATTCATTCTCAGAATTTACGGGATTAACTTATTCGTGGGGAAACTTTGCGCTTTATGCCAATATGATGTTAGGCCGGTCGGAAAGTCTAAGTAAAATAGCCGAAAGTGACTATGGACGAAATATAACAGTTAATAGTATATCTGAAAGTACAGATGAAAGTCTTTACTATATACCTAAGTTGGGCTTTGACTTTTATATATCCCCAAAGCAATATTTAGGTATTGAATGGTCTGGTAATTACGCAAAAGATTATGCCAATGACTGTTGGGTTCATTCTACTATTACCGACAATAGTCCTTATCCAACAAGCATTAAGAGTTATGCTCCATATACCTTAAGGCCTAATACCAATGATGTTACATTAAATTATGAATGGAAGACAGATACACTGGGAAGTAAACTAAATATCATTGCTGATTATGCCCGCAAAAGAGAACATGATTTGTATGAATATGAAAATAAATATACTTTAGGCATAAGTTCGGATAGTATTATATCTAAATCGCAACCCTCATTTGAGCGCATAGATGTATATAGTGCACAAGTAGACTTTGAAAAATATTTCAACCATCATCAGTTTACTCTTGGTGCCAAGTATGTCTATGCCGGTATCAATTATGATAATAAGCTATATCTCGGAAACACGACATTAGGAGGAGTGTTATCGGAAGATGTTGACCAACGAGACGATTTCAATTATTTTGAGCAACGATATGCGATATATGGAATGTATAGGTACACATCACGATCTTGGGGTGTTCAAATGGGACTGCGTAACGAATATACGGAATGGAATACCCAACAAAGAGTAAAGACTCAATTACATAACAGTAGAAGCGACAATAACATCTTCCCATCATTCTTTGTGAAAAAAAACATGGGACAAGGAAATGCTTTGTCGCTTAGTTATACGCAATCGATAAATCGTCCGTCGTACCAAATGGTAAATCCATTTGTTTTTCATCTGTCTGAAACATCCTATAAGGAAGGTAATCCTTATTTAAAAGGTGAATTGCTATACAATGCAGCATTACAATTCGTTCTGAAATCAAGATATATTTTCTCGTTATCTGCGCTTTTTATCGATAGGAAAATTAATGAGGTATACGAGCAGGTTGGAGAGAAACAAACACGCTACACATTAAAAAATGATGGAAATTCAAAGAGATTGGCTTTGTATATGGAAATACCCTTTACGTGGGGTATGTGGAATTGTAGAAATAATGCCGAACTAAGTCAGAGTTTATATCAGAATAGTGCTAAACGTATTCATGATTTTGGGGTTGTTCTATCGAGTTTTAATCGTTTTAGGTTGTCAAAACAACTTACTGCGATGGCAAATTTACGCTATATCAGGCATTATAAACAACTTTATCTTGTTCAAAAGACAGATTACTTTGGTGTAGATATTGAGGGAGATTATAGTTGTTTGAAGGACAAACTGAATATCAATTTTGGTGTAAAAGACTTGTTAAATAGCAGAGGAAAGAATCAACAAATATTCCGAAATAATAATTTTGAACACCATTCAGACTTTAATTTTGTTTCACGAAAGTTCTTTGTTAGTGTAACGTTTAATTTCTCGGCCGGATTAAAACAAGCAAGCCAACATGATAAGACGCATTCTAATGGAGAAGAAAAAGAAAGAATGTAATGAGTAGCTTTCCTTTGATTAGGCAACATGATTGATACGCGAGTCTAGGTTAAGAAAGTCCTTTTAAAAGTTAGTAATCTCGTTAGTTTTTTATAACTTTTCAAAAGTTCGGCAGACGCTATATCATTTAAGTCTCATTTCGCGCGCTAATCAAGTCCTAAGCGCTCCATATCCTTGCCATAAAGGCGGTTGAACTCTCTTGACGACAACCCGTGGGCAAGATAAAGCTCTACGAAAGTCTTGTAGATATCTGGTTTTATAGTGTAAAAATCCTCCATTCCACCTAAAGAGTGAGGATAGGAAAGTACACGCTTAAAGAAAATCGGGACAGGATTATCCTTCGTTCCGTAGGTTGGGTCATTCCATTGCCGGCGGTTCACATAGGCTGAAAAACTATAGATGTTAGTGATAAAAGTCCATCGTTGAACTTCTAAGTCTTCATACCAAGTTTTTTCGCCACCGCCTCTTGGAACGACATTATAGCCACCTTTAAAGGAAACAACACCTACATACTTGTTATATTCAGGTGCATAAAAGTAGATGAGGTTATAAACAGCCGTTCGCGTTTGTGCTACGCCCATAAACCACCCGCTTGTGGTAAAGACATCATCATACCTGTCTAAATCACGATAGTCTTTGGGCACTTTTACGACGATCGTGTCGGAGTTCTTTATATATGTGTCTGCATAAGGAATAGCCGACTTATTCCCGCCAATGGTAAATCTGGTTATGATAAAGATAAGCAGCGGCGCACCTATGAACATCGCCAAAATCGTCCCCGACGTTGAAGCAATATAGGGAAATACTTTACGAAAGAAATTCGCCATTATCTGCAATAAAATACTATAGTTTCGCAAGCCCGCTGCGCGGAGTCTCATCTATTTCTCGTGCGCAGCGGGCTGGATTTAGTCTTATTTTACCGTGATCAGATAGTAGTTTTTCTTGCCACGTTGGACAAGCAGATATTTGCCATCTAAGAGATCCTCTTCCGTAATGGTTTTATCAAAGGCGGAGAGCTTCTCTTTGTTCAGGCTGACGCCACCACCCTGCACCAACTTACGCATCTCGCCCTTTGAGGCAAAGCATTGCGTCTTTTCGGCAAACAGGTCAACGGCTTTAGCGCCCACAGCCTCGGCGCGCGCCACCTCAAAATGAGGCACACCGCTAAAGACTGCGAGCAAGGTCTTCTCATCAAGCTTCAACAAACTCTCTTTTGTGGCTTTACCAAAGAGGATTTCCGTAGCAGCCAGCGCCTTTTCGTATTCTTCGCGGCCGTGAACCATCACGGTTACTTCCTCGCCAAGACGGCGCTGCAATTGGCGACGACCGGGATCAAGGCTGTGCTCGGCGATCAGGGCTTCAACTTCTTCGCGCCCCAGCAGGGTAAAGATCTTAATGTAGCGCGCAGCTTCTTCGTCGGAGACGTTAAGCCAGAACTGATAGAACTCGTAGGGCGTTGTGCGCTCTGCATCTAACCAAATATTACCGCTTTCTGTTTTGCCAAACTTTCGGCCATCGGCCTTCGTAATGAGGGGGCAAGTCAAAGCATACACCTCATTGTCGGGGCCTAACGTGCGACGAATAAGCTCTGAGCCGGTCGTAATATTTCCCCACTGGTCGGAACCGCCCATCTGCAACTTACAATTCTTCGTCTTATACAGATAAAGGAAGTCGTAACCTTGCAGCAATTGGTAAGAAAACTCGGTAAACGAAAGGCCGTCGCGTGCTTCTCCGTTCAAGCGCTTCTGCACACTGTCTTTCGCCATCATATAATTGACCGTAATATGCTTACCAATGTCTCTCACAAACTCCAAGAATGAATAATTCTTCATCCAATCGTAGTTGTTGACGAGCTCAGCTGCGTTGGGGGCATCTGAGTTGAAATCGAGGAAGCGCTCTAATTGCTTTTTAATGCCATTGATATTGTGCGCAAGGGTCTCCTCATTCAAAAGGTTTCGTTCCTGACTTTTTCCTGAAGGATCACCGATCATACCGGTAGCTCCACCGATAAGCGCCAAGGGTTTATGGCCACAATGCTGGAAGAGGCGGAGCATCATTACGCCACACAAGTGGCCAATGTGTAGAGAGTCGGCCGTCGGATCAATGCCGACGTAAGCCGTGACTCTTTCTTTTTGAATCAATTCTTCTGTTCCCGGCATGAGCTGATGCAACATCCCACGCCATCTTAATTCTTCTACGAAATTCATCGAGCTGTTTGTTTACAATTTGCCGACAAAGTTAGTATAAACCGCGAAAAAGGCAAACGTATAATGCCCTATTGCTTATTTGCAATCATCCTTTGGGAAGCATCAAGCAAGAAATTCAGGTTAAAAATAATCGTCGTTCTGCGATGAAACCGCCTTTTTTAAGATGAATAGAGAGCAAATAGGCATAAAAGACGACAGGGCGTTTGGCCCGCATACGCTGCTCCACAAATAACACCCACGCTTTTACATCTGAAGGCTAGAAATAGGGTCACATCTTATTCCATTTACACAGAAGATACTTGAGCGGCAAAAAACATCGGTTTCAACGTAGAATATTATTGTTTCTCTCTTATTCAACGCATTCATTATCCGGCGGTTTCATCGACACAAAGATAATCTCGCTGCAAGGCGGTTAAAGGCTATCTACGACAAGGCGTTCGACAAGCAAAGGGTAGCACGCTGTTGCTTGAAGTCAGAATGACTAAATACAGTAATTTGGAAAAAATTTGGTAACTTTGTTCGCTTTAATTGAAAGTAATGCTGTATGACTCCTGATTTCTCCTACGACGTTTTAGTTATTGGGGCCGGCCACGCCGGCTGCGAAGCGGCGTATGCTGCGGCGACAATGGGCGCAAAGACGTGCCTCATCACAATAGATATGAACAAGATCGCGCAAATGAGCTGCAATCCGGCCATCGGCGGGATTGCCAAAGGGCAAATCGTGCGCGAAGTCGATGCTCTTGGCGGACTGATGGGAGAAATTACGGACTTGGCTACAATTCAGTTTCGCATGCTTAACCGCTCTAAAGGACCGGCTATGTGGAGTCCGCGGGCGCAGTGCGACCGTATGCAATACAGCTTGGCTATGCGCGAGCGACTCGAACAAACGCCGAACCTGCAAATCTGGCAAGATGAGGTAACGGAACTTATAGTGGAGCACGAACAAGTCGTAGGCGTGCGCACAATTTGGGATATCGTATTCCGCGCAAAGGCAGTGATTATTACAGCGGGCACTTTCTTGAACGGCTTGATGCACATCGGCCGAAAAATGGTCGAAGGTGGGCGTTGTGCTGAGGCTGCGGCGAAGTTTTTAACCGATTCCATCGCAAAAAACGGCATATCTTTCGCCAGAATGAAGACAGGAACGCCGGTGCGTATCGATGCTCGCTCTGTGCATCTTGACGAAATGGAGATCGAACCGGGCGAAACAGACTTTCATCGGTTCAGCTACGTGAGCACAGAGCGCCAACTGAAGCAGATGGTCTGCTGGACGTGTTTTACGAATCCGGAGGTTCACGCTGTTTTGGAAAAGGCACTCCCCGACTCTCCTTTATATAATGGTCAGATTGACAGCATCGGTCCGCGTTACTGTCCGAGTATAGAAACGAAACTCGTGACGTTTCCGGACCGAAAGCAACATCCGCTCTTCCTGGAACCTGAGGGCACATCGACGAATGAACTTTATCTGAATGGTTTTTCGTCAAGTCTGCCGCTCCACGCGCAGTTGGAGGCACTGCGAAAGATTCCGTGCTTTCGCGATGTGGCGCTGTACAGGCCAGGCTACGCGATTGAGTATGATTTCTTCGACCCGACGCAACTGGAGCATACGCTGGAGTCAAAAGCAGTGAGCGGACTCTTCCTCGCCGGACAGGTAAACGGCACAACAGGATACGAGGAAGCAGCAGGGCAAGGGCTCATTGCCGGCATAAACGCGGCTCTACTTGTCAACGGCCGTCCGGCTTTTGCGCTTCGCCGAGATGAAGCCTATATCGGCGTACTCATCGATGATTTGGTCACTAAGGGCGTAGATGAACCCTATCGTATGTTTACCTCACGCGCTGAGTATCGCATTTTGCTTCGACAAGACAATGCAGACATTCGCCTCACGCCATACGCGATCGAGTTTGGTTTGGCTTCGGCTGAACGCATTCATCGCTTTGAATCGAAGAAAGCCGCACTCGAAAATATTATCACTACAGCACAACACACATCGATCAAACCGGACAATATTAATAGCTACTTGGAATCAATTGGGAGCACGCCTCTCCGACGTGGTTGCAAAGCTTACGATCTGGTCACACGACCGGAAATTTCCTTAACAGATCTGGCGCAGCATACGCCGGCGCTATCTAAAGCTATAAATGCGATTTCATCGGATCGTGAAGAAACCATTGAAGCGGCAGAAATTGAAATAAAATATAGCGGCTACATAGCACGTGAGCGCCAATTGGCAGACAAGATACAACGCTTAGAGGATATAAAAATACGCGGAGTATTCGACTATTCCAAACTACACCAGCTATCGACTGAAGCCCGACAGAAACTTGCTAAGATCGATCCGGAAACATTAGCGCAAGCGAGTCGCATTCCGGGAATTTCACCTTCAGATATCAGCGTCTTATTGCTTTTAAGCGGGCGCTAAAAAGCAGACATAAAGCTATCTCTAAAACACGACTAAAACAGCGATGAATTCGGACAAAATAAAGAGTCATATAAGAAAGTTCCACGTGAAACAAAATAAAGAAAATACAGCTAAACACAACGTTTTATGAACAAAAAACTGTTACTCGAAAATCTGAGAAACGTACCTGATTATCCTAAAAAGGGCATCCAATTTCAAGATGTGTCCACCCTATTCAAAAGCCCTGCTTGCATGGAAGAAATGAAGCAGGAATTGGTGCGCCTATATAAAGATAAAGGCATCACAAAAGTTGTCGGCATAGAATCGCGAGGTTTCGTTATGGGCGCAATCTTAGCAGCCGAATTAGGCGCAGGTTTTGTTATGGCGCGCAAACCCGGCAAACTGCCCGCCGATACCTTTAAGGAAACTTATGAAAAAGAATACGGCTTCGATGAAATCGAAATCCATACGGATGCTATCACGAGCGAGGATACCGTCCTCATCCACGACGACCTCTTAGCTACGGGCGGAAGCATGGAGGCTGTGTACAAATTGTGTCAGCGTTTTAATCCGCGCCGCATCTATGTAAACTTCCTCATCGAACTTGCGATGGAAGGACTGAACGGTCGCAAGGCACTGGGCGCCGATAAAGACATCACGACGCTGATTACCGTCAGTCGGTAATAGAATGGCGGCGGGGTTAGATAGCGCGAAGATTTAATAGAATGACAAAAGAAGAAACAACGGCAATAAGAGAATATCTGAAAGGCATTGTCAGCAATTTGCCTGAAAAGCCCGGCTGCTATCAATATTTGAATGCAGACGGAAAGATCATATATGTGGGCAAGGCCAAGAATCTAAAACGCCGCGTTTCTTCGTACTTCACAAATCCGAAACAAAGTTTTAAGACACAGCATCTAGTCCCGAAGATTCGCGACATTCGCTACGTTGTTGTCAATACGGAAGAGGACGCGCTACTTTTGGAAAACAACCTAATCAAGCGCTACAAGCCCCATTACAACGTATTACTAAAGGACGATAAGACCTACCCTTCCATCGCCATCAGCAACGAGTATTTACCGCGCGTATTCAAGGTTAGGAAGCGGATGGGCAAGGGCGCGACATTCTTTGGCCCGTACAGTCACGTCCCAACGATGTATGCATTGCTCGAACTCTGCCACAAACTTTATCGGCCACGGCCTTGCCACACGCCAATGACGAAAGAAGGCGTTGAAAGCGGAAAATACGACCTCTGCCTCGAATACCATATCGGCAATTGTGCTGCGCCGTGCGTCGGGAAGCAGACTTGGGACGACTACAACAAGAATATTGCCGCCTGCAAAGAGATTTTGCGCGGCAACACGGCCGAATTGGAGCGCAACATCAAGACCCGAATGCTTGAAGAAGCCGAACATTTACGCTTTGAAGCCGCCGAAGCACTCAAACAACAATACTTGTTGCTCTCCAATTACCGCGCCAAGAGCGAAATTGTCTCCGACGTCATCCACAACCTCGACGTTTTCAACATTGAGAGTGAGGAAAAAGTGGCCTACATCAACTATCTACACGTCACGAACGGCAACATCACACAGGCCTTCACGTTTGAATATAAGAAGCGCCTGGGCGAGAGCGATGAAGAACTGCTTTCACTCGGCATTGTCGAAATGCGTGAGCGCTATCATAGCCGATCGACTGAGATTGTCGTGCCTTTCGCTTTAGACTTACCGGAAAGTTACGCCACACAGACCATTCCTCAAAAAGGAGATAAGAAAAAACTCCTCGAACTGTCCAAACTCAACGTCAAGCAATACAAGTTTGACCGCCTCAAGCAAGCCGACAAACTCAATCCGGAGCAAAAATCCGTGCGTTTGATGCAGGAAATACAGCGCGAATTAGGCCTTTCGCAACTCCCCTACCGCATAGAATTGTTCGACAACTCCAATTTGCAAGGAAGCGACGCCGTAGCCGCCTGCGTAGTCTTTGAAAAATTGCGTCCGGCCAAGAAAGCCTATCGCAAGTACAATATAAAAACCGTCAGCGGGCCCGACGATTACGCCTCGATGCAAGAAGTCGTCCGCCGGCGTTATTCGCGCTTGATTGAAGAAGAGCAACCACTGCCCAACCTCATTATAGCCGACGGCGGAAAAGGGCAAATGGAAGTCATACGCCAAGTTGTGGAGGACGAACTCAAGCTCGCCATCCCCATTGCCGGTTTGGCGAAAGACGCCCACCACCGCACACGCGAACTCCTCTTTGGTTTCCCGCCTAAGAGCATTGGTATGAAGGCCGACGGCCCACTATTCCGCCTCTTGACCGGTATGCAGGATGAAGTGCATCGCTTCGCCATCACCTTCCATCGTCAGAAGCGCAGCAAGCGTCAGACCACCTCGCGCTTAGATCAAATAGCCGGCGTAGGCGAGAAGACAAAATCCCTACTCCTGCAAAGATTTGGTAGTCTGAAGCGCATTGAAGAAGCCGGTTGCGCCCAATTGCAAGCCATATTAGGCACAAAAAGAGGGGCAAAACTCTTTGAAAACCTCCACCAAATGAGCGTAAATCAGGAATAAAGGCTTACTTTTGTTGATTGCTGCGCCGCGAAGCGCCAACCAAGCAACGATAGAAAGAATGAAGACTGTAATCCAACGCGTCAAATACGCCTCCGTCAGCATCGATGGCAAAGTGACGGCCCGCATAGATCAAGGCCTGATGATTCTCCTCGGCATTGCCGACGACGACGATCGCGAAGCCGCCGATTGGCTGGCCCGTAAAGCCGCCGCACTCCGCATTTTCGACGACGAAAACGGCGTAATGAATAAGGACATACAAGAAATTGACGGCCAAATCTTGGTCGTGAGTCAGTTTACCCTACTGGCGAGTTACAAGAAAGGCAACCGCCCCTCTTACATCCACGCCGCCGGCCACGAAACGGCCATACCGCTTTACGAGCACTTTATTGCCCAACTCGCCGCCTTGACCGGCAAACCCGTTGCCACGGGCACTTTTGGCGCAGATATGAAAATCGAACTCCTCAATGATGGCCCCGTCACCATTTGTATGGATACCAAGCATAAAGAGTAAGAACCACGATCATAAAATGTCACCCTATGCAGGAAAAACCCCTACCCGCCCCTGCCGAAAGTCCTACGCTTCACGAGGCGCAAGCGCTTGTAGATGCGTGGATCAAGACCTACGGCGTTCGCTACTTTAGCGAACTCACCAATATGGCCTGCCTGACCGAGGAAGTCGGCGAATTGGCCCGCATCATGGCCCGCCGCTACGGCGACCAATCGTTTAAGGCTGGCGAAGCGCAAGATCCGGCCGACGAGATGGCTGATATTCTGTGGGTACTCCTCTGCTTGGCCAACCAAACCGGAACAGACCTCAGCGAGGCATTTCGGCGCAACCTTGAGAAGAAGACGCAGCGTGATGGCACGCGGCATTTGAACAATCCAAAACTAAAAAATAATACACAACAATAAGATGACACCACACGAACATCACCACGATCACGCGCACACACAAGGCGCTGATAGGTACGAACAAGCATTCAGTAAGTACAACCTTCATCTGCACGACGAAAACGTCGCAGAACGCGTAAAAAGCCTGTTAGAGAGCAAGCGCGAGCAGTATAATACGCCCGAAGTATTAGAATTTCTCCTCAGCACCGTAGAATTGACTACGCTCAAGGTCACTGATAGCGACGAAAGCGTACTCCGAATGGTCGAGAAATACAACCGCGTGGCCGAAGACTATCCCACACTCCCCCACTTCGCTTCTATCTGCGTCTACCCGCGCTTTGCGCAGATCGTAGCGCAGTCGCTCGAAGTAGAAGGCACGGAAGTGGCCTCCGTTGTGGGCGCATTCCCCTCATCGCAGTCGTTTATTGAGATCAAAACAGCTGAAACGGCACTGGCCGTGCACGATGGTGCAACGGAGTGTGATATGGTTTTGAGTGTCGGCGCTTTCCTTTCGGGCGACTATGAAACGTGTGCCGACGAGATCAGCGAGATTAAAGCGGTTTGCGGCGAAGCGCAACTTAAAGTAATCTTGGAAACCGGCGCACTACAAACGGCTGAAAACATCAAACGGGCAAGTATTTTGGCGATGTATGCCGGTGCAGATTTCATCAAGACGTCTACAGGAAAAATCGAGCCTTGCGCTACGCCTGAGGCAGCCTACGTAATGTGCGAAGCGATCAAGGAATATCACGCTCAAACGGGGCGTATGGTCGGCTTCAAGGCAGCCGGCGGCGTCAGCACGCCGGAAGATGCGCTCAACTACTATACCATCGTCCGCGAACTTTTGGGCGAGGATTGGTTGAAGGCGAACTTGTTCCGCATCGGCACGAGTTCACTCGCGCCGCGCTTGATCAAAGCCGTCACGGGCGAGGATGTAGGCAAGTTTTAAGCCCGCTCGCCGCCTTGCGGCGCACACATAGAGCTACATACCCGATTAGGCGTTTTGACGCGTCTGATCGGGTATATTTGTGTACTAAAATACAACCGGAATATCTTTTATGGTGGCGTAAACCAGCAGTCCTATAATGCGGACGAAGCCAAACGCAGTAAACGTTTATGGATAAATGGGCTACGCAAACTTGCTTTATACCTCTCGGAGTGTATTATTAGACGCCTATGCGGCGTTTTGAATTGCCCGGCGCGGTATAGATGAGTTTGCGTTCACAATAAAAAAGGTGTACGCTCACGAGCGTAAGGGTGTACACTCGTGATAAAAAAGGTCTACGCTCGTGAGCGTACACGCCATAAACAATTCGTCAGCACAGGTAAGTGGGTTATTGTGGGCGTAAAGCCTTATCATTGTTAGTAGATAGATTGCATTATCTTATTGATTATATGACGTTTATCATTTCATACTTAGATTCGGACGTTTTGAAAGACCAACCCTAAGGGGTTGCTCAAATGCGATGCATCGTAGACAGGGTTAAAGTGCTGTTCACTTTAACCCTGCCCTGCCAAGAGACTAACCCCGTCGGGGTTATTTGTGGGTGGTAAATGCGGGGAATAAAATAGAGGCATAAGTAATTGGTAATTGAAGAATAAAAGAAAAAAACAGAGGAAAATAAGTGAGGCAGTGAGAGCAAGAAAAGGGGGTATAAAATCAAAAAAAATAAACCTAATAAAGTTATTTACAAGCGCCGAGCACAGGACATCCGAGCTGAATTCAATAAAATAAAACAACAACCCCTTAGGGTTGGTCTTTTGGTAGGCCGGGGTTAAGTTGCGTAGCGGCTTAACCCCGGATAAACGGATGGAAATGAGTGCAACCCCATTAGGGGTTGGTCTTTTGCAGTGGCAGGGTTGAGGAGCGTAGCTACTTAACCCTGGATAATTCGATGGAAGACAGTGCAACCCCATTAGGGGTTGGTCTTTTGGCAGGCCAGGGTTAAGTGGCGAAGCTACTTAACCCTGGATAATTCGATGGAAAACAGTACAACCCCATCAGGGGTTGGTCTTTTGCAGTGGCAGGGTTGAAGAGAGAAGCTACTTAACCCTGGATAATTCGATGGAAAACAGTGCAACCCCATCAGGGGTTGGTCTTTTGCAGTGGCAGGGTTGAGGAGAGAAGCGGCAACCCGGCCACTAACGACGTGAGTCGTTGATGAAGCGAAGGGGTGCTAAGGATCTATCTAACGCATTTGAGATGCGTACGTATTTTGAAAGACCAACCCTAAGGGATTGCCAATGCTTGTGTGCGTTAGGCAGGGTTAAGCCGCTTCGCACTTAACCCTGCCCAACCTAAAGACTAACCCCGATGGGGTTATTTAAGGCGGGGTTTGTGTGGGATAGGATGTGTGTATGTACGGTTAAAAGTTCGGCGAGTGATAGCAAAAAAGCAAGCATTTGGAAAGGTTAAAAACAAAAAGAAATAGGCCTCATAGCCTCAAAAAAAGAACCTTAATGGGCTTAAGGTAGGAGAAAAGATGCAGGTAAGAAGATGGTCGCATAAAGAATTGACTCATAGTCGAGTAAAAGAAAAAGAGCGATCGATCGGTGAAGGTTGGGAGGATTAGAGAATAGGCCTTGTAGCTTAAAAAGATCAATTAAAATGGGGAGATGGGCGAACGGAGAGGGAGGGAAAATGGGACTTGTCCGATAAAAAGAGGTATTGCGATGGGGAGGTTAGGGGTGACGATGGCGCTAAGTAGCAAGGAGTGTGGACAATCTACACGGGTGAGAACAAAAACAGGACTTTCGCGAATGAAAGTCCTATACTTAATTGCTCCAACGAGGTCGGGCAAGTAAAAAGCCCGATGGTTGGTTATAATTTCCGATCTATCGTATAGTCTAAATAAGCAGTCAATGAACGCCTTACGGCTTTGTCGGGGAAGGCATTGAGCACTTGTGCCGCTTCATTCCGAAGCGCTTCCATACGTTGGTGAGCATAATCAATGCCGCCGGAAGTCTTTGTAAAATCTACCAAACTTTTAATCTCTTCAGATGTGGCCGTGCGGGCTTTTACGTGGGCTACCCACGTCTGCACGTCTGTGCGATCCGTATGATTGACAGCATAGATGGCCGGCAGGGTTAGCTTGCCCTCCATCATATCGTTGCCGGTCGGCTTTCCGATGGTTTCGTCATCGTAATAATCAAAGATGTCGTCGCGAATCTGGAAGCAAAGTCCGATAATTTCGCCGAAAGTGGCCGCCTGCTCTACCGTAGCCGGCGCGCAACCGGCGCTGATGGCTCCCAAACGAGTGCAAGCAGCAAAAAGAGCAGCCGTCTTGTGTCGAATGACGTCGAAATAAGCCGCTTCCGTAGCTACGGCCTGACGAATATTGGCCAGTTGCTTCACCTCTCCTTCAGCTAATATTCCGCCCAAGCGCGCTACGATTTCAACAATGCGTAGGTCGCCTGTGAGATAAGCTTGGTGTAGAGATTTTGAAAGGAGATAATCACCTACGAGCACGGCTACCTTATTACCAAAGAGGGCATTGACGCTGGCTTGTCCGCGTCGCTCGCCGCTATCGTCGACTACATCATCGTGGATCAAACTGGCCGTATGCAGGAGTTCGAGCGTGACGGCCGAGTGCAGTGTTTTCTCGCTAATCGGCGCGAAAGCCTTAGCCGCGAGGAGCACTAAGATAGGTCGCATCATCTTGCCGTTGCGCCGGCGCACATAGCTGAGCGCCTGACCCAAGTAATCATCTTCGTGGGTAAGGGATTCGGCAAAAAGACGGGCGTACTCGTTAAGTTCTGCCTCGATGGGGCGACGTATTTCAGCAAGTTTGTCCACTTTCATTCGCTGGTTTAGGTGACAAAATTACGAATAAAAAGCCAACGGACAGATTCTTTTCTGTAAATTTACCGATAATTAGACCCCAAAACGGCCCTGTGCGGCATTGAAACATGAAGAGACTTTTCTTATTGGACGCTTATGCGCTCATTTATCGGGCTTATTATGCCCTTATACGCAGTCCGCGTATCAACTCGAAAGGAGAAAATACGTCGGCCATCTATGGTTTTGTAAATACACTGGAGGATATTCGACGCAAAGAGGCGCCCGATATGCTCGCCATCGCATTTGACCCTTCAGGACCGACATTTCGCCACGAGGCTTATCCTGATTACAAGGCGCAGCGGGAAGCGACGCCGGAGGATATTAAGCGCTCCGTGCCCATCATTAAAGACATTATCCGCGCGTACAACATTCCCATTATCGAGGTGAAGGGTTTCGAGGCTGACGACGTGATCGGAACGGTCGCTAAACGGGCTGCGGCAGAGGGAATTGAGGTTAGAATGGTCACGCCCGACAAAGATTATGCGCAATTGGTAGAACCGAACGTGCTGATGCAGCGACCGGGCCACGGCAATGCGCCTTGGGAGATTTTGGGCGTGGAAGAGGTTTGCCAAAAATATGGGCTGGCGGATCCGAAACAGGTCATCGACTACTTGGCTTTGATGGGTGATGCGGCCGATAACATACCAGGTTGTCCGGGCGTGGGACCTAAAACGGCCACTACTTTGATTCAGCGCTTCGGAAGTATTGAAAACTTGCTCGAACATACGGACGAGTTGAAAGGGGCGCAACGCCAAAAGGTGGAAGACAACGCGGACAAAATTCGTTTCTCGAAATTCTTGACGACAATCAAGACGGACGTGCCGCTCGACGTAAATTGGGAAACGTGGAAATTGACAGAGCCGGACTTCGACCAACTGCAGCCGATTTTTGAAGCGCTCGAATTTCGCACGTTTTTGAGCCGCTGGCAGAAAAGTCAAAATTTGCAAAAAAATCAAGCCATCCAAGGCGATCTCTTTGCGATGCTTGCGGACGAAGATGCGGGCGACGCAAAAGAATCCAGTATTTCGACCTTAGAAAACACGGATCACGAATATCATCTGCTTGATAACGAGGATGAAATACGGGATTTTTGTGCGCAATTATTGACATTTGAAAAAGTTGCGTTAGATACGGAGACGACAGATAAGGAGGCGTTCAAGGCAAAATTGGTCGGTATGAGTTTTTCTACGGCTCCGGGGCGCGCATGGTACATTCCGGTTTCACGTGAAACAGATGCAGCCAAAGCGCGCTTGGAACTCCTTCGCCCATTTTGGGAAAAGGCGGACGTTTTGATTGTTGGGCAAAATCTGAAATACGACCTCACGGTGCTGGCTTCGTATGGGGTGGAACCGAAGGGCCGACTTTTCGACACGATGTTGGCCCATTATGTTGTGCAACCGGAACTGGCGCACAACATGGACTACTTGGCGAGCGTCTACCTCAACTATCGGCCGATTCCGATCGAACAGTTGATCGGGCCGAAGGGACGTGGGCAGCGCAATATGGGAGATCTTGCTCCGAAAGACGTATTTGAGTACGCCTGCGAAGACGCTGACGTCACGCTGCGACTGATGACGCCGCTCGAGAAGGCGATGCGCGAGAACGGGGTCGAACAAATCTTCTATGATATTGAGATGCCTTTGATGCCGGTCTTGGCGCGGATGGAGCGCAACGGGGTTTGCCTCGACACGAACGCGCTTCAAGAAATCAGCAGCGAGTTTACGGCGCGTATGGTCAAGCTGGAGGCGGAAATTTATCAGTTGGCGGGCCACCCGTTTATGATTACCTCGCCGAAACAAGTGGGCGAGGTGCTTTTTGGCGAACTTAAAATCGACGAGAAGGCGAAAAAGACAAAGAGCGGCCAATACTCGACGTCGGAAGAAGTGCTCGTGCGCCTCTCGCACAAGCATGAAATTGTCGGAAAGATACTGGCGCATCGCGGACTCAAGAAGCTGTTGAGCACGTATGTGGAAGCCTTGCCCAAACTCGTGAATCCGCAGACGGGACACTTGCACACGACGTTTAATCAAGCGGTTACGTCGACGGGGCGCTTGTCGTCGAGCAACCCGAACCTGCAAAATATTCCGGTGCGCGGGGAAGACGGACGCGAGATTCGGAAAGCGTTTATTCCGGAAGCGGGCGACGTATTTTTCAGTGCGGACTACTCGCAGATAGAGTTGAGAATAATGGCCCATCTCAGTAAAGACCCGCACCTGATCGAGGCTTTCAAGAAGGGGGAGGACATTCACGCCGCCACGGCCGCACGCATTTTCAAAAAGGACTTATCGGAAGTGAGCCGCGACGAGCGCCGGAAGGCGAAAACCGCGAACTTCGGCATCATTTACGGGATCTCGGCGTTCGGACTCGCAGAGCGGATGGACGTAAGTCGGACGGAGGCGCGCGAACTCATAGACAATTACTTCTCCACTTACCCTAAAGTGAAGGAATATATGGATAGCAGCATCGAAAAAGCGCGCCGGCGCGGCTATATCGAAACGGCCTTTGGGCGGCGTCAATATTTGGCCGACATCAATTCGCACAACGCCGTCGTGCGGGGCTATGCGGAGCGCGTAGCTGTGAATGCGCCCATCCAAGGGACGGCGGCCGACATCATCAAGCTGGCTATGATTCGCATAGATCAAAAGTTGCGCGCAGAGGGGTTGAAAACCAAGATGATACTACAAGTGCACGACGAATTAAACTTCAGCATTCCGCCCGCAGAATTGGAACGCGCGAAAGCCATCATCGTTTCTGAAATGGAAAGTGCTTACCAAATGAGCGTCCCCTTAGAAGCCGACTGCGGCACGGGCAAGAACTGGCTCGAGGCGCACTGATTTTACGTGCCCTACCCTGCGCGCTGCATCAACAATAGATAGAAATCGCACACTGAAAACTAACGTCAGTGTGCGATTCCCTTATTATGAAAAATCACTACTCAACTTATGAAAACTCATAAGTAAGAATGGTCCAATTATTACGCGGGATTCTTCACCGCCTCCCCGAGTTGGCGGCCCAATTCACGCGCTTTTTCGAGCACTTCAGCCTTGGCGCCTTGTTTCCACTCAAGGCCTGCGCCCACTTCTTCCATTTTCATTGTTTCGTTGTAAGCGCGCAGGATCTTTACAGCTTGTCCTGCCCACGAGAAACCGCCGAAAATGGCCAACTTGTGGTGACTTACTTCGCGGTCGGTCAGCTTTTTTACGAACTCATCCACACAAGAGAAGAGTCCGGTGTTGTACGTAGGTCCGCCAATCGCTACGCCGCGATATCTAAACACATCGCGCAAGACGGCGGACGGCTGCGAAACGCTCAAGTTGTGAACAATAATATTGCGAATGCCGGCTTCAGCCGCGCCCTCTGCGATAGCCTCCGCCACGAGTTGCGTATTGCCATACATAGATCCATAGCAGATCACCACGCCCTCGCTCGTTTCGCCCGCACTCAAGCGGTGATACGTCTCGATAATGCGCGGAATATTCTCCGTCCAAACCGGGCCGTGCGTAGAGCAGATCATGTTCATCTCCAATCCGCCCAATTTTTTCAACGCCGCCTGTACGGGTTTCGCATATTTGCCAAGAATTGCCGCGTAATAGCGCTCCATCTCCGGAATATAGCGTTCGATGTCCATCGTCGTATCAAGCACGTGGCCGTTCAAAGCGCCGAAGCAGCCGAACGCATCGCCCGAGAAGAGCACCTTTTGCTCCACGCAATACGTGACCATCGTCTCCGGCCAATGCAGCATCGGGACGAGATGGAAGCGTAGCGTCGTGTTGCCAAGCGAAAGTTCTGAGCCCTCTTTAACCTCTACATCATCTTCTGTGGTCAATCCATAGAAGCCACCAATCATATCAAACGTCTTCTTGTTGCCCACAAGCTTCACTTCGGGGTAGTATTTGCGGATATAAGCTATACTACTGGAGTGATCAGGCTCCATATGGTTCACGACGAGGTAATCTATGGGCCGCTCGCCCAAGATTTCGCGAATTTTATCCAAGAAAATTGGGAAGAAATCAGCCTCTACCGTATCGATAAGCGCCACTTTTTCGTCAACAACAAGGTAAGAGTTGTAAGAGACGCCGTGGGGCAAGAGCCAGAGTCCTTCAAAGCGATGCTTCACGCGGTCGTTTACACCGACGTAATGGATATTGTTTGTTAGTTTCATAATTTTTACGATTGTTGATGCGCAAAGATAAGTCAAAAACAGACAACATGCACAGCTTCAGCGGGTCAAAATATCGCCAAATGCAAAAAACGCGCAAAAGAGCCGCTCATAGCGCTCTTTAAGATCGCACAAGCAGCCGCAGCAACCCATCATTCCACCGGCCTATGTCGCCGGGCCGCACGGCTAAGCTGCTTTTTATCAAGCGCATACTGCCGCAAGCAGCCGAAGCGAAAGTCATTTCGCCTTGCATCTGCCGCTGCTGCGTTTCGTTTGCTCCCACCAAACGATCGTATGCTGCCGCCAAACCATAGTTTGCTCCCGCCAAACGATGGTTTGCTGCCGGCAAACGACAAAAAGGCTTGATGGCGATAAGCGAAAGCGGGGCGGCAGCGCGCCCGATACAATCTGTCGCGCAGCCAACTTTACACTACTTTTCCGCAACGCCATCAAAGGCACAAAGCGGCGAGAACTTAATGCAAGGCAAAGGAGCGAGAAGCATCCCAAAGGGCACGATAAGGCGAATGGATTTTACACTTTACGCTGCGAAACGCAATATTTTAAGGTCAAGGCGGGGTTAGGTCGAAAAATTGTAAGACCTTTGCAAAAACGGGCCGACGAAAGATCGCGCGGCCACTTCTTTGTATCCTCAAAAATCAACAACGATGAAACGAATCAGACCATTTCGCCTCGCCGTGTGGCTCCTGATGGGCGCCGGCGCCCTCCTGAGCAGTTGCACGAGCGACGAGCCCACTCCCCTACCCAAGCCAAACTTGCCGGGGCGGCAGGGCGTCGTCATCATCAACCAAGGCAATGCTTACACAAGCCTTCCGGGAAGTTTGGATTACGTAGATTTTCAGCACGACACCAAACAGCAGGGCGTCTTTGCGCAAGCCAACGGCGGCAATAGCTTGGGCATGTCGCCGCAAAACGGCATCGCCTATGGCTCAAATATATACCTTGCCGTCTATGGCGACAACCTTGTGCGCGTGATTGACCGCACGACGTTTCGCCAGAAAGCCACGATCAGCATCAGTCAGCCCGAAGCCGTCTACGCCGGCGCCGGAAGCGTTTACGTGGCCGACAATACGGGCTACGTAACGCGCTTTGATACGCTCTCGTGGAGCAAGCAGGCTTCCGTAGCGGTAGGGCCGAATCCGGCAGCTTTGGCGGGGGCAAACGGCTTACTATATGTGAGCATTTCCGACGGATATAATTCGTCGGGGGGCTATGCCAACGGCTTCCGCGTGGTGCGTTTAGATCCGCGGACCTTGCAGAAGCGCGATGAAATCAAGGTGGGTATGAACCCCGGCGAACTCTGCGCCGACGCCAACGGGACGGTCTACGTCGTCTGTCGGGGCGACTATGGCGCGACGCCGTCGCGCATCTGGTGGATTAGGAGTGATGGCGCCGCACACGACTACTGCGACGGCACACACGTAGCCACGCATGGCTACGACCTTGTCGTGGTCAACTCCGTGACCAATTGGACGACGTATCAGACAAAGATCAATTCGGCGCTGTACCACAACCGAATGATGATCTCCGCTCAGCCGGCGCGCAAAGATTACTTTTCGGCTTATCCGGGCAGCGTGACGCGGGTGCAAATCAATCCGGCTTCGGGCGAAATCTTTATGTGTGGCGATACGAGTGCGACGGGCTATACGCAAAACGGCTACGTCTTTCGCTATGATTGGACCGGCCGCGTGCTGGAGCAGATCAATACAGGCATTCATCCGTTCGGCCTCATTTTTATTTAAGCATCAGCCGACAAACGGCAGCCTTTTCCGCCTCTTTTCTCAATGCGCACCAAGCCCATTCGGCAGGCGGCTGCACGAGATGGAGACGCCCGCCGCGCCGCGCAAACGCCGCTCCCCCATCGCCGGCTTTGACGATTGGCATGTTCAGTCGTGATCCGCGCGAAGTCATAAGAATGCGGAAATAGAGGCGCGCAAATGGGCACATCTCCCGAAAAAAGCGTAAATTTGCCCTACATCAGGCGGCGGCCGCGCTTCCTTCGCAAGGCAGCGTGGGGCGTCGGCCACCATTATTATAAGCATATTCTCCCCCAACCTATCGGTCGGGACCGCCTTGTGCGGCCTGACGTCGGTGCGGGGAAACTTCAAAGATAAGAGATAAGATTCATGAGTTTACAATGCGGCATCGTAGGCCTGCCCAATGTGGGCAAATCCACACTATTCAATTGCTTGAGCAACGCTAAGGCGCAGTCGGCAAATTTTCCCTTTTGCACGATCGAGCCAAATGTAGGCGTCATCACCGTCCCCGACGAGCGTCTGAATCGCTTGGCCGAACTTGTTCACCCGGGGCGCATCGTGCCGACCACGGTTGAGATCGTCGACATCGCCGGTTTGGTGAAAGGCGCCTCAAAAGGCGAAGGATTGGGCAATCAATTCTTAGGTAATATTCGCGAGACGGATGCCATTATTCACGTCCTGCGCTGCTTTGACGACGATAACGTAGTGCACGTAGACGGCAGCGTGGACCCAGTACGCGATAAAATGATTATCGACACCGAACTCCAACTCAAAGACCTGGAAAGCATTGAGAGCCGCTTGCCGAAGGTGGAGAAAATTGCGCAAATGGGTAATAATAAGGACGCCAAGGTAGAGTATGAAGTGCTGAAAGCGTATAAAGAAGCGCTGGATCAAGGCAAGAGTGCGCGCACGGTGAGTTTCGAAACCAAGGAAGCGCAAAAAGCGGCCCACGACCTCTTCCTGCTGACGGCTAAACCCGTGCTTTATGTCTGCAACGTCGATGAGGCGAGTGCGGCAACGGGCAATGCTTACGTAGAACAGGTGCGCGAGGCGGTGAAAGACGAAGGGGCGGAGATCTTAGTCGTGGCTGCACAGACGGAAGCCGACATCGCCGAACTGGAAACCTACGAGGAGCGCCGCGAATTTTTGAATGACGTGGGACTGGATGAGAGCGGCGTGAACCGTCTTATAAAGGCGGCTTACAAGATGTTGCAACTCGAAACGTTTATCACGGCCGGCGAAATGGAAGTGAAGGCCTGGACGTACCGCAAAGGCTGGAAAGCGCCGCAATGCGCGGGCGTGATCCACACCGACTTTGAGCGCGGCTTTATCCGTGCAGAGGTCATCAAGTATGATGACTATCTGAAATACGGCAGTGAAACCGCCGTGAGAGAAGCCGGCTTGCTCCACATCGAGGGCAAAGAATACGTCGTTCAAGATGGCGACATTATGCACTTCCGCTTCAACGTTTAAACGCACATACTATGGTTTGGGATCCTGATATATACGCCTTTCACATTTTCGGATACGGTGTGCGCTGGTACGGCCTTTGGTGGGTGATCGGACTAATGATCGCTTATCTCGTCGTACAAAGACTCTATAAGCGCCAAGGGCTTGGCGATGAGAAGTTCGATAGTCTTTTTTTCTATGCCTTCGTAGGTATTCTCCTCGGCGCACGATTGGGTCACTGCCTGCTCTATGATCCGGCTTATTTTCTCACACATCCGCTCGAGATCTTCTTGCCTGCTGTAAAGGTCGACGGACATTGGCAGTTTACGGGCTTTACGGGTTTGGCCAGTCACGGCGGTACGCTCGGCTTAATGATAGCTTTGTGGCTCTACGTCAGAAAGACGAAGGTCAATTTGATGCGTGTGCTCGACAATATCGCAATTGCTACGCCGATAGCGGCGGCTTGCATACGTATGGGCAACTTCTGGAACTCAGAGATCGTGGGCAAGCCGACGACGTCGGCGCTTGGGGTGATTTTTGTGCACAACCACGAAAATTTTGCCCGCTATCCCGGACAGCTGTTTGAGGCTGCGTTCTATTTTCTGCTGTTCCCCATCGGCCTTTTATTGTATCGCCAATACAAAGATAAGATTGCGACGGGCTGGTTCTTTGGTTGGGTGCTCACGTGCATCTTCTCTTTCCGCTTTTTCATTGAGTTTCTCAAAGAAGTGCAAGAGCCGTGGGAGCGCACGATGGTCTCTTACATCGGGATTAACCAAGGTCAGCTGCTAAGTTTGCCGTTTATTATTTTGGGCGTCTACTGTTGGGCCGGCGGAAAGCGCTGCCGGCGCCTCGGCGAGAAGCCCCAACCGGCTCAAAAGGCTTAAGCGGCAGCCTGAAATCAAACATTTTCCATCAAACTTCTTTACTGGAATATCAATATGCGAAACAAATTATCCTTCCCCTTAGTCTTAGCTACCACGCTTACGCTTACGGCCTGTAGCAAGCTTGGCAATCTTTCGGCTGATCGCTTTACCGTGACGCCGCAACCGCTCGAAGCAACCGGCGGAAAAGTGCCGGCTACGATCGCAGCTCGCTTTCCGGCAAAATATATGAAGAAGAAAGCCGTCGTAACCATTACACCGGTATTGCGCTATGCGAACGGCGAGGCCACAGGTGCATCGGCCACGTTCAGAGGCGAGAATGTTATGAGCAATGATCAAATGGTGAGCTACGCAAATGGCGGCAATTATATGATGAAAACAAGTTTCGCTTATCGGCCGGAAATGGCTTCGAGCGAGCTATTCCTCACTTTCAACGCCCACCTTGGAAAAAAAGCGGTGCATATACCGGAAGTGAAAGTAGGATATGGCGTTTTGGCTACAGCTACCTTGCTGGAGCGTACCGCCGCTGAGACGCAGATGGCTCCGGGTGAGGACGCCTTCCAATATACTAAGGAGCAGAAGCAAGAAGCGCAAATCCGCTACCTCATTCAACAAGCAAAAATTCGCAATTCGGAGCTAAAAACGACGTCAATCCAAGACTTTATTCGCACGCTGAAAGACATTAAAGCCGATGGAAAAAGCTTAGAGTTGGGCAGCATCGAAGTTTCGGCTTACGCATCACCGGATGGCGGTATGAAACTCAATACTGACTTGGCCAAAAACCGCGAATCGTCGTCAGCAAACTACGTGAAACAAGAGCTGAAGCGGCTCAAAATAGCCGGCGAGGTTGAGGCAAAATATACGGCAGAAGACTGGGAGGGCTTCCAGCAACTCGTTTCGCAGAGCAATATCCAAGATAAGGACATTATTCTCCGCGTTTTGAGCCTTTATCCCGACCCTGAGGAGCGCGAAAGGCAAATTCGTAACCTCTCGGCAGGCTTCCGCGAGTTGGCAGATGAGATTTTGCCCGAACTACGCCGCGCTCGCCTGACGATAAATTACTTGCTGATCGGCCGCAGCGATGATGAAATACAAGCGCAATACGAAGCTGATCCATCAAAACTTTCAATCGAAGAGCTCCTTTACTATGCTACGCTGACGGAGTCGAAGACGGAGCAGGAAAACATCTACCGCACGGCAACGCGCCTCTACCCTAACGACTACAGAGCCTACAATAATTTGGCCATTGCCGCTTATGAGCGCGCCGACTTCAATGCGGCTGAAGATTGGCTCCGACAAGCTGCGATGCGAAAAGGCAATGCGGCAGAAGTAAACGCCAACTACGCCCTCCTTTCTTTGGCTAAAGGCAATATCGAAGGCGCTGAAAATTATTTAGGAAGCGCCGTAGCCGCCAAAAATTATGGCGCTGTGGCCGGCAATCTCAATATTGCACGCGGCAATTATGCACAAGCAGCAGCCGATTTGAAGGGCGTCAGATCCAACTCAGCCGCTTTGGCGCAAATCCTCAATAAGGATTATGTAGCAGCGCAAGAGACGCTCGAAAAAATAGCTCGCCCGACGGCTACGACCGACTATCTCAAAGCCATTCTCGCGATGCGGATGCGCCAGTCATCTACGGCGCTCACGCATCTCCGGAAAGCGATCGACAAAGATCCAGCTTTGCGCCGCCGCGCTGCCAACGATTTAGAATTTGCAGCTTTGTTTAACGACCCACAGTTTAAGCAAGCCGTAAAATAAACTAATGCAGCCTCTCGCCATCCGTGGTTTAGTTGATTCGGACGAGCAGAGAGGCTGCTTTTTCCCATTGTGCACTTATGCGGATCAGCTTTTCATTACTCTTCATCTTGCTTCTCTTCACCGCCTGCGGGCCGGGGAAGGGCCGCATCCGAATTGAGGGAAAATTAAAGCACCTCGACAAGGCCGAATGCTATCTTTACGCCGAGGGAGGCGACTTTTCCAAGCCCGATACCATTATCATCAGCGGCGGAAAGTTTAAGTTGGAGAAAGAATTGCCTGAAGCCTGCCTGCTGACGATCCTCTACCCTAACGCTACGACCACGACCTTCATCGGCGAACCCGGTACTACGATCAAAATCGATGGAGATGCAGGGCGCTTAGACGAAGTTGACATCAGCGGCAGCGAACTCAATGAGCGCCTGACCAAGTTTCGGCAGCAGCAAGCCAAGAAAACAAAAAGCGACCAACTGATGGCCGCCACGCAATATATTAGGGATCACGCCAAAAGTTTGGACGCACTCGCACTCTACTACAAATATTACGTAGACAACGACGCGACCGACGCCAACGTGGCCCTCGAATTGCTCAACTTATTGCGCAAAGGCCTCCCACAAAGTAAAGCTTTGATCACGCTGGATGCTGCCTTACGCCCACTCAAGACCTACGCTGCGGGGCGCACATTCCCCGATTTTTCCGTGCAGACGCTCGCCGGAAAAACCCTCACGCGGGCCTCGCTCAGCGGAAAGCCCACCTTGCTTTTCTGGTGCAGCCTTTGGAGCAACGAGAGTTCGACCGCGCTCAGCGAAGCGCAACGCTTGCAGACGACATACGCCAATCGGCTCAACGTCGTCGCCATCAGCCTGGACCCCGACGCTGAAAATGCGCGCAAATATGCCGAGTCGCTGGGCTACACCGGCACTTTCGTCTGCGACGGAAAGGTCTTTCAGACGCCGCCGGCCCGACTGCTGGGCGTGCGCGGCGTGCCTTCGGGCTTCATCATCAATACGGACGGCCGCATCGTCGCACGCGACCTCCCCGTCAGCCAATGGGACAGCCAAGTGCAGTCTGTCGTCCATTAAATCCCTCGCATTTTTTCAGCCTGAAATCTCAAGAAAAACCTCATGTTTGCCAAAATCAACAGTGCAGCGCTCAACGGATTAAAAGCCATCTCAGTGGCGCTCGAAGTGAATGCCTTTTTGACGAAAGGCGGCGACGGAACGGAATCAACTTTCTTCATGGTCGGACTCCCCGACAACGCTGTGCGCGAAAGCAAGCAGCGCGTACTGAGCGCACTGGCCAATTCGGCTTTTCGCCTGCCGCGGATGAACGTGACGGTCAACTTAGCGCCGGCCGACATACGCAAGGAGGGGAGCGGCTTCGACTTGCCGCTGGCTGTGGGCCTCTTGAAGACGACCGACATTGTCAAGGCCGACCGCCTCGATGAGGTGGCTTTTGTCGGCGAACTAGGGCTTGACGGCACGATCCGCTCCGTGCGCGGCGCCCTGCCCATAGCCATCGAGGCGCGCAAGCAGGGTTTTAAGGCGCTCTTCGTGCCTAAGGACAACGAGCGCGAAGCCGGCGTCGTCAATCACTTGAAAGTTTACGGCGTGAAGACGCTTAAAGAAGTGGTCGATGCGCTCAATGGTAACCTGAGTTTGACGCCCGTAGCTGTCGATACGCGCGCCGATTTCTATGCCGCACAAACGGCCTACCCGCTCGATTTTGCCGACGTCAAGGGCCAAACAGCGGCGAAGCGGGCCTTTGAAGTGGCCGCCGCCGGTGGGCATAACCTGATGATGGTAGGCTCTCCCGGATGCGGCAAGAGCATGATGGCAAAACGCCTCCCCTCTATCCTCCCCCAACTGACGTTGGCGGAGAGCTTGGAGACTACGCAGATTTACTCCATTGCGGGCGAACTGCCGGCTGAGACGTCGCTCATAGCGCGCCGCCCTTTTCGCAGTCCGCACCACACCATTTCTGACGTTGCCCTGATTGGCGGCGGGATGTCGCTGCGTCCCGGCGAGATCTCGCTGGCCCACAACGGCGTTCTTTTCCTTGACGAACTACCCGAATTTACGCGGTCTGCACTCGAGACGCTCCGACAACCGCTTGAGGATCGCGAGATTACGATACGCCGCACGCGCTATGCCGCCACGCTACCCTGCTCTTTCATGCTCGTAGCTGCGATGAATCCCTGCCCTTGCGGGTACTACAACGACCCCTCCCACAAATGCACTTGTTCGCCCGGCAAGATTCAGCATTATATGGACAAGATTTCGGGCCCACTACTTGACCGTATTGATCTACAACTTGAGGTTACGCCCGTAGGGCTTGAAGAATTGCAGCGCGCACCTAAGGGCGAGCGAAGCGAAAGCATTCGTGCTCGCGTCATCAGGGCGCGCGATGTGCAGACGGAGCGCTATAAGGGGATCCCCGGTCTCCACTGCAATGCGCAACTATCGGCGGCGCAGATTCAGCACTTCGCACAGCCTGATGCGGCCGGTGCGGGCGCCTTGGCAAGGGCTATGACTAAACTCAACCTTTCGGCCCGCGCCTATGAGCGCATCTTGAAAATGGCGCGTACGATCGCCGACTTGGCCGGCAGAGATCAGATTGGTTTCGACGACGTGGCGGAAGCCGTCAGCTATCGCAACCTTGACCGCGCCGACTGGGGCGAAAGTTTTTAAGTCGATCGCCATAGCCCACCCTTCACCCGCATTTTCCATCGCCCATATTCGACCTCAGCGGGCCGCATCGCGTGTTTTTGCATCCCGCCCCTTCGTTGCCAAAGGGCGAAGTAGCCCCCATAGCGCTGCAGCGTCCGTAAGCACACCCCACCCCTTTCGTTATCCATTGTCAAAATTGGAATAAGGTTCTTTATTCCTCCCGTTATCCCACACATTTTCACCCGATATTCCACGCTCATTTCCCACCTCCGACGTTTTTTATCGTGAGGTGAAGCTCTTTTTATCACGAGCGCAAACCTTTGTTCTCGTGAGCGCAAACCTTTTTCATCGTGAGCGCAAGCCCCCCGCGCAGAATATGGAGCGATATTTCTCCGATATAAGAGCGCTGAAAACCCATTTTCGTTCATTTTTAAAGGACCAACCCTGAGGGGTTGTCAATGCGGGTGCGTGATAGGCAGGGTTAAAACGCTGCACATTTTAACCCTGCCCTACCAAAAGACTAACCCCGATGGGGTTATTTGCAGATGTATGGTTGTGGAGATTGGATGGTTGAGTTAACGTTTGGGCGTAAGCGTGTGTCGGGGTGGATTTTGAGGGGTTATTTGTAATTATGTGGTTGTGAAGATGGAGTGGCGAGGTTAGTTTTACGTTGCATGCGAAGAGTATGTTGGTTTCGATAGATCGTTTGCGGCAAGGCCGCGTTAAAAAATTGATTGGAGTGACTCATAAGTTTAGTTTGGGCGAGTCTATTTTGCAAAGGATTGCGCACGAGATCCGACATCGATTCGATGATGTGCGACAGCAACCCCATAGGGTTGGTCTTTTGGCAGGCCGGGGTTAAGTTGCGTAGCGATTTAACCCCGGATAAAGCGATGGAAACAAGTGCAACCCCATCAGGGGTTGGTCTTTCACCGTGGCAGGGTTGAGGAGCGAAGCGGCAACCCAGACACTAACGACGTGAGTCGTTGCTCGTGCGAGTTATAATTGGGTTTGTTTCCGTTGCGATTCGACTTGCGTCTGTTTTTGAAAGACCAACCCTAAGGAGTTGCCAATGCGGCGGTGCGTTAGGCAGGGTTAAGCCGCTTTGCACCTTAATCCTGCCCTACCAAAAGACTAACCCCGATGGGGTTATTTAAGGTGGTGGGCGCGAGAGCAGGGGAGGAGATACAAAAAAGCCTGCCCCGAAAGGCAGGCTTATGGATTAGCGTGAGGCGAAACGTTAACGCGTAATCGAAATTTTCTGCGTCATTTCTTCATCACCGCTCTTTATTTTCACCACATAGACACCCGGATGGAGCGTCGTGCGATCTAATGCGCGGAAAGCGGCATAGGACATCGTACGAACGAATTTTCCGTCGATGCCGGTCAATACTACTTGTGCGTCGTCGGCTACTTCTACGAGATTGACGCCTACGGTGCCGCAATTTTTCAACAGGAAGTGGGTAACATACATACCGCCGGTGTAGCGATCTTGCTTGATGCGCTTCGTTTTGCCATCTGCGCTTACTTCATCTAAACGGAAGTAGCCGGCAGAGATACCATCGTTGCCTTTATCGTAGAACTCGATGGAGTAGCAGTCGTCGCGATTGAGGAGCAATTTTGTCTTGTAGTTTTTCTGCTTTTCCGTCATCGGCTCACTTTCTTGAATAAGGTCGCCGGAAGAGTTGAATAGTTTCCAAGAAGACTCTTCGGGCTTTTCGTCAGTGAAGAAGTTGAGGCGCACGGCGTTGTTGGCAGCGGGTGCAGACTTGAAAATAACATCATATTTGGGTGTCACCTCGGAAGAACCATTGAGGTCGCTGAGCCAGACAGAGACTTTGTTTTCGTAAGTCTTTTCGTTGAGTTCAAAATCTGTGAAGGCAGGCGTCGTAATGGTTGCTTGCTCTGACTGGCCCAAGTCGCCGGTCCATTGCGTCTGCTGCGTCTCGCCGTTAACGCTGACGTTGATCGTAGCAGATTTGAGGCGGCTCTTGCCTTGGTTGCAGAAGCTGACCGTAGCCGTGAGGTTAGGCGTACAGATGTCGTCGGGGAGGTCTTTAACTTCGAGGATGCGTGCGGCATCCGTGTCGTTGTGAGGGTAGGGGAAGTAGGTACAGCCCACGACCTTCTTGTTGGTGTCGTCTTGCACAAATACTACGACGCCCAATTGCTGCTCGTTGGTGTAGTTTTGAATCAACCAGTCGGTATCATACGTATAAGGCTGGCCCTTAAAGAGCTTGCCGGAGAGGTTAGCGCCTTGTCCGTGAGGAAGAATCTTGCGTGCGCAGAAATAGAAGTGCTTTTCGCCGTTGCGAGCAGGCGTCGTCCAGTTGACTTCTTCTTCAATGGGCACAATGAAGAGGTGCATCTTTTCGTCGTTGATCTCTTCGAGGGCCGTAAGGTTGACTCTGACAGTGAGTTTGTGGTCTTTGATGTTGATTAAGCCGTCGATCTTGACGGGCTTGTTTTCTCTGTAGCCCTGATTGATGTAGCTCGTAATCTTACCTTCGTCCCACTCGGTGTTGCGCTTTGCTCCATTGACGTACCAGCTGGGCACGCCGTTGACGCCGTAGTAGAAACGACGCGTGTTGAAGTTTTGCGGGTCGCAACGATAAAACTTGTCGGCGGGATCGGGGAAACTTACGTGGTATTTTATGGCCACGCATTTGTCGGCACTCTTACGAAGGGCGGCATCTAAATAAGGTGCGAAACCGGCACAAGGGCCGCAACTCGTGTTGGTGAACTCTTCGACGAGCGCGAGCTGCTTTTGTTCTTGAGCAAACAAGCTGCCCATGCCCATAAATAGGGCGAAAATAAGAAGTAAACTTTTCCTACTCATAAAAATTTAGGTTAAGGTAGACCAATGTTATCTATTAAGAGCGGGCAATGGGCTTATGATCGCTGCGGCGGCTACGCTAGCCCGCAACAATGCAAAGTCGATATGCCTTTTCTGCGCGCAAATATACAAACTTGAAGAAGATTCTCACAATTTTTAGCAACTAAAATTTTCGCTTGACAATAGTTGGGACTAAAAACGGAAGTGATGTTGAGTAAAAAAAGAGTATGCGCGGCAAAAAACAAGGACGGCTTGGCGCCAAATGAGCGGAAAAGATACCAAAAGAAGAGGGCGAAAGGCAGCATACAAGGAGCGCGCAAGGGCCTAAAGCTGCCATAGGCGCGCCTTTTTTATTCGTTAGCGCTTGCTTTGTTGAAAAAAGACCGTATATTTGCATGCTATTTGCAACATTTCGGAAAACCAAAGCAAAAATCAAATCAATAAATAAAATCGACAAATGCAAAACAAAGGATTTGTTAAAGCAATTGCTATTCTGCTAACGTTGATTTGCCTCTTCTATTTCTCTTTTTCCTTCGTAACCAATCATTACGAGAGAAAAGCTGAAGCTATGGGCCCTGTGGCCGGCAAAGCTTATCTCGACTCAATGATGAACGAGAAGGTTTATTTGAACTGGAAGACGCTGAAAGAATGTCAATCGTTACAGATCGGATTGGGCTTGGACCTCAAAGGTGGTATGAACGTCATACTCGAAGTATCAGTGCCCGATGTAGTGAAGAACTTGGCCGGCGACAACGCCAAAGCACCTGCTTTTCAAAAAGCAGTGGACCAAGCACACGAAGGTTATAAAAAAGGCGACGGAGATTTTGTTGAACTCTTCGTAAAGGATTACGCCGAAGCCAATGGTGCGGGCAAGCTGGGAGCGCTCTTCGCTGCGCGACTCAAGGAAAAGAACATTACGTTCAACTCCTCAGACGCGCAAGTACAAAAGGCGCTCGAAGAAGAAGTAGACGCAGCTGTGGCCAACTCAAACGAAGTCGTTCGTTCTCGTATCGACCGCTTCGGTGTCGCGCAGCCTAACATCCAAATCCTTCGTGGTAAAGGTCAGATCGGCCAGATTATGGTCGAAATGCCCGGTATCAAGGAACCGGAGCGCGTCCGCAAATTGCTGCAAGGTAGTGCCAACCTCGAATTCTGGGAGACTTACACACTGGATAAGATCAACGCCGCACTACAAAGCATCAACGAAATCGGAACTGCGTCCGACTCTACACAGCATCAAAAGCAGAGCGGCAAACCGCTCTTCCGGATGCTCAGCCAGCAAAACACCAACCCGCAAGGTTGCATCGTAGGCTACGCAGCTCCCAAAGACACGGCCGCTATAGATAAAATTATATATAGCGAAGCTGCCAAGAGCAAATTGCCGGCCGACCTTGTACTCCACTGGAGCGTAAAGCCGGAGATGGGGCAAGCCTTTGCGCTCTACGCGCTCCGCTCTAACGGCGGACAACCTGCGCTTCAGGGCGACGTAATCGCTGATGCAAAGGACGACTTCGACCAATATCACCGTCCGATTGTCTCTATGACAATGACCAACGATGGAGCGCGCGAATGGGCAAACATAACTAAGAAGAACCTGCACAAACCTGTAGCCATCGTGCTTGATGGTTACGTTTACAGTGCGCCGGAGATTCAGAACGAGATTAACGGCGGAAGTTCGCAGATTTCAGGCCACTTCACGACCGACGACACGCGCGACTTGGCCAACGTGCTCAAGAGCGGTAAAATGCCGGCGCCGACCAACATTGTCCAAGAAGAAACCGTCGGCCCCTCATTAGGTTCAGCCTCCATTCAAGCCGGACTCTACTCTTGTATTGTAGCGTTCATCCTGTTGATGATTTTCATGTGCTGCTACTATGGTATCATCCCCGGTATGGTAGCCAACGTCGCTCTGGTCCTCAACTTCTTCTTCACGTTCGGCGTCTTGGTTTCCTTCCAAGCAGCTTTGACGATGAGCGGTATAGCCGGTCTCGTCCTCTCTTTAGGTATGGCCGTCGATGCCAACGTATTGATCTACGAGCGTACGAAAGAAGAGTTGCGTAGCGGCAAAAACATCAAGTCAGCCCTTGCTGCCGGATACGGAAACGCCTTCTCCGCTATCTTCGACTCCAACCTTACCTCAATCATCACCGCTATTATCCTCTACAACTTCGGTACAGGTCCTATCCGCGGTTTCGCTTTGACGCTCGGTATCGGTATCTGCGCCAGCTTCTTTACGGCCGTGTGGATCTCACGTATGATTTACGAACGTCAGATGAACCACGAGCGCTGGTTAGGCCTCACTTTCTCAACCCCCTTGACGCGCAATTTCCTCGTCAACGCCCATTTCCGTTTGATGAAGAACGCGCCCAAGGCCATGATCGTCTTCGGTTTGATCGTTCTCGTTTGCATTGGTTCACTGGCTACGCGCGGCCTGTCGAAGGGTATCGACTTTACAGGCGGTCGCAACTTTGTCATCGAGTTTGAAGACAGAGCCATCACCCCCGAGAAAGTAGATGCAGCCGTAGAGCGTGTGATCAAAGCAAAAGACCCCAACGCTACAATTAGCGCCATCGAGGTAGTAACGGCTCAGAAACGCGCTGTGCGCCTCACGACCAACTATATGATCGACAGCGACGCAGCAGACGCCGACGAAGTAGTAGAAAAAACCGTCTACGAAGCCTTAAAGCAAGGCAAACTCATCACAGCCGACTACAAGACATTTAAAGATCGCGAAAACCGCACCGGCGGATCGATCGTAAGTGCCCAGAAAGTAGGCCCCGCAGTAGCAGCCGATATGGCTAAGGGTGCGATTATCTCCGTCATCCTCTCGCTGATCGCCATCTTCGTCTACATCCTCGCCCGCTTCCGCAATGTAGCCTTCTCCATAGGCTCAGTTTTGGCCCTCACGGTCGATACTTTGATCATTGTAGGTATGTATTCTATCTGCTGGGGATGGATGCCGTTCTCCCTCGAAGTCGATCAGACGTTCATCGGAGCTGTCTTGACAGCTATCGGTTACTCTATCAACGACAAGGTGGTTGTATTTGACCGCATCCGCGAAAACTTAGGACTCTATCCGAAGCGAGAAACGGAGCGTCTCTTCAACGATTCGCTCAACGAGACTTTGGCTCGTACGATTATGACCTCAGCTACGACGTTGCTCGTCCTCCTTTGCATCTTCTTCTTAGGTGGCGACAGCATCCGCAGTTTTGCTTTCGCAATGATTCTGGGTGTTATCTTCGGCACACTTTCTTCTATCTTCCTCGCAGCGCCCATCGCCTTCCGCACGTTAGGCAAGAAGCGCATTATCGAGGCCGCAGTAGCCAAGGCATAAGTTCTCCTTATCGCCCCCGCTATCCGAGGTGCGATGAGAAACGACCAACATATCATTCGCCTGCTCTTCTCGGAGCAGGCGAATTTCTTTTATCCCCAAGCCGGCGTCAGGCGAAATCCGGCATCGTGCCCGCATCCGCCTCACAACGCTCGTCATTGAGTATTTTATATCAAACGATTCGTCATTAATCAATGACAATAACCCATCAAAGTCAATCCGATTTTCACGTAAGCCGTCCTGCCAATTCATTCCGCCTCATATAACCCCATCAACACACATCCAACATCCCCAAAAAGCCAAACCGCCTAAGATTCCGCCTGAAATAACCCCCTCAGGGTTAGTATTTTGGCAGAGCAGGGTTAAAATGCGAATCGGTTTAACCCTACCTGTCACGCGCCCGCAATTGACAACCCCATAGGGTTGGTCTTTAAAAACGTCTGATGACCCAAAATGCAACGAGGAGGGAGCGGAAAAATGTGCGTAAAATTGACTTTTAAAGAGCGATGAAAAGGACATTTAAACTACAACAAGCCACGTAGGGAGTTTGCGCTCACGAGAAAAAGAGCTTACGCTCGTGAGAAAAAAGGTCTGCGCTCACGAGAAAAAAGGTCTGCGCTCACGAGCGCAAACTAAATGGGTGGCGTCTGCTGCGATGGAAATGAAGTTACATACGGGCGAAAATAAGGCATAAAAGGGAGTTATCAAACGATCGGGCGCAACAATTTTCGATGTGCTGCTCTGCTTTTCTGAGAGCGGGTAGGGGAGTAGGGGCAAGCTCATCGCGCCGCACGTCGGGAGGGTGAAATAGAATGAAAAGAGGTGTGCGACAACAAGGAGAAAGCGCGTCAAGTTCGGCGGGCATCATTGCACACTTAAACGTTTTGTTGTTTTTATTTAAAGATAAAAAGCGTGGGGTGGGCGCTTTTCAAAGAATTATTTACCTTTGCATATAAATTGTAGACTATTGCTCCCGCGAAAGTGGGAATGGTAATATAAAATCTCCAGAAATCCTACCTCAATAATCGACATAAAACCGCATAGTCTTATGAAACGCACACACACTTTTCAACTGAAAGCACTGACTTTCTTGCTCCTCTCGTTCTGCTTCCTGACGGCGCAGGCGCAACGAAAGGTTCACTTCGGCTTAGGCGTAAACTACACCTTGCCCATTGAGCGTTATACCGCCGGCGAAACGCGTTTTGGCCTCTACATAAATGGAACTTACCGACTGGCAGATAGAATTGACGTGGGCCTAACGGCGAGCTTGGACGAGCCATCTTACGTAGTCCACGAACCGGATGGGACTTCGCTCTGCTACGATGCGCACGCCTTGTCGTTTGTAGCCAACGCGAATTATATATTTCCGCTCAAGACGCCTAAAGTATTGCCCTTTGTCGGGATGGGATTGGGCCTTTCCTTTGACAATATCAAAGACGGCGTATTTTCTGACGGACATAAGCTCCACCCCGTCGCAGTGCCGATGGCCGGTGTTCGCTTCTTCAAACATTTAGATCTGACGGCTCGCTATTATATCACGGATAAGAAATTTGACCGCCTGACGCTCTCGCTCGGTTACACGTTTTAAGTGCGACTAAAGCAGGGCCACGACATTTCCATAAGCCACATAAGCAATGAAAAGAACCATCATCTTCCTCCTGTTTACACTCTGCGTGTTGTCCTCACAAGCTCAACGCAAATTTCGCTTTGGCTTAGGCCTAAATTATCCCATTCCTATCGAAAAGGGATGCAACGATTTGAGCTATCCCGGCATTTATCTTAATGCGAGTTACCGATTGACGGATCGAATTAACGTAGATTTAGGCTTGCATGGCGAACAGTGTGCTTCAAATCTCGACACATCCATTGAAGAAACCTCCACGTTGGCCATCGTGCCCGGAGTAAACTACCTGTTTCCTTTGAAGACGAAAAAGGTACTCCCTTACGTGGGCCTTGGTACCGGTATTTCTTTTGATAATTTTGGGAAGGGTGTCTTTGGCCATGGGATGCACCTCCATCCAGTCTTGGTGCCGAAAGTCGGCATCCAATTCTTCAAGCACTTGGATGTGACTTTCCGCTATTATATTACGCATCCCGACTTCGACCGCTTGATGGTGGGCATTGGCTATACCTTTTAAGTGCGGCTATTTGCGGAGCAAACTTTGGGCAAAAGCAGAAAAATGCCTACTTTTGCGTGATTATTTCACGAGTCGCCGCGACTTGTGCGGGCCGATCTTTGTCGGCCTTGTGCACAAACAGGCCCACATCGTTGCGCCTTCAACCCTTGGGGTTGCCTTCTTGCGCGCGTCTCTACCCATCTTAGAATAAAACCAGCAGTATGTCAGCACGAGAAGTACGCGTACGCTTTGCTCCGAGTCCTACAGGGCCGCTTCATATCGGCGGAGTGCGCACGGCGCTCTACAATTTCTTATTTGCTCGCCAGCATGGCGGGAAACTCGTTTTTCGTATCGAAGACACCGACTCCAATCGCTTTGTGCCGGGAGCCGAAGACTATATCTTGGAGAGCTTCAAATGGCTCGGCATCAACTTTGATGAAGGGGTAAGTTTCGGCGGTCAGTATGGGCCGTACCGCCAAAGCGAACGGCGCGAAATCTATCGCCGCTACGTCGATCAGTTGCTCGACGAAGGCAAGGCCTATTACGCCTTTGATACGCCCGAAGAGCTGGATGCGAAGCGCGGGGAGATACAGAATTTTCAGTATGATGCTTCTACGCGTATGCAAATGCGCAATTCGCTCGCGCTTCCTGCGGACGAAACGGCCCGCCTCTTGCAGGAGGGCGTTAATTATGTAGTGCGCTTCAAGATTGAACCGGGCGAAGATGTTCACGTCAACGACATTATTCGTGGCGATGTGGTCATCAATTCTTCGATTCTGGACGATAAGGTGCTCTATAAGAACGCTGACGGCTTGCCTACTTATCATTTGGCTAACATTGTCGATGATCATCTGATGGAAATCAGCCACGTGATACGCGGCGAAGAGTGGTTGCCCTCCGCGCCCTTACACGTCTTGCTTTATCGTGCGCTCGGATGGGAGGAAACGATGCCGCGCTTCGCGCATCTCCCGCTACTCTTAAAGCCGGATGGGAAAGGGAAACTTTCAAAGAGGGACGGCGACCGCCTGGGCTTCCCCGTCTTCCCGCTGGAATGGACAGACCCAAAAACGGGCGAGACCTCGTCGGGCTATCGCGAGAGCGGCTACTTGCCGGAAGCGGTGGTGAATTTCTTGGCCTTGCTCGGCTGGAATCCGGGCAACGACGAGGAGTTGCTGAGTATGGACGACCTCGTCAGACTTTTCGACTTGACGAAATGTTCTAAAGCCGGCGCGAAGTTTGATTACGTCAAAGGGCAATGGTTTAACCACGAATATATCCTGAACAGCGACGACGAAAAACTGGCGCCGACCTTCGCCGACATCTTGCGCGACAACGGTATCGAAGCGCCAATGGAAAGCGTCGTCCGCGTGGTCGGGCTGATGAAGGGACGCGTCAATTTCGTCAAAGAATTGTGGCCGCTGTGTAGTTTCTTTTTCGTCGCGCCCACGACTTACGACGAAAAGACCGCCAAAAAGCGTTGGAAGGATTTCAGCGCACGACAAATGAGCGAACTTGCTGCGTTGCTCGAAGGGCTTTCCGACTTCTCGATGGCTGCACAAGAAGAGGCCGTCAACGCTTGGCTGGCCGAAAACGACTATAAAATGGGAGACGTGATGAATGCGTGGCGACTAACGCTTGTCGGCGAGGGAAAAGGGCCTCATATGTATGAGATTTCGTCCTTCCTCGGACAAGCTGAGACGCTCAAACGTATGCGCCGCGCCATCGAAATACTGGGTTAAAGCCCGCCGCCGGCGCTCTAAAGATCGCCGCCAGCGTCCTGGGGCTTTCTTTCCCGACCGCAGCGGGCGCAGGATGCGCCGGAAACCTCAAAATTGTCAGCCGACAAATAAAATGTACTCACTCGCCATCTATTTTTATATGCTTTGCGTCAATATTGCCGCGCTTTGCGGCAATAAAAAAGCGCAGCAGATGATGCGTGGCCATCGCAACACCTGGCGTATCTTGCGCGAGCAGATAAATGGCGCCCACTACGTTTGGTTTCACGCCGCCTCGCTCGGCGAATTTGAGCAGGGGCGTCCGCTAATGGAGCGCCTGCGTCGAGAACAACCGAACAAGAAGATTCTTCTCACCTTCTTTTCTCCATCCGGCTACGAGGTAAGAAAGGATTACGCCGGCGCTGATGTGATTTGTTACCTTCCGTTTGACACGCCGTTCAACGCCCGCAAGTTTATACGCCTCGCCCGTCCGGAAAGCGCCTTCTTTATCAAGTATGAATTTTGGCGCAACTATATTAATGTCCTCTCTCGGCGTAATATTCCGGTCTTTAGCGTTTCAAGTATTTTTCGTCCGAAGCAGATTTTCTTCCGCGGCTATGGATTTAGCTACCGAAGGGTTCTGAAGCGCTTTACCCACCTTTTTGTACAAGACGCCAAGTCTGAGCAACTGCTGAAGACGATTGGCGTTCATCGCGTCAGCGTTGTCGGCGATACGCGTTTTGCCCGCGTTGTCGACATTATGCACGAAGCTAAATCGCTTCCGATTGCAGAAGCCTTTGCCCAAGGTCGGAAAGTAATTGTCGCCGGCAGTACGTGGGCTCCCGATGAAGCGTTGCTGATCAACTATTTCAACGCGCACCCCGACACATTCTTAATTTTAGCGCCCCATGTCGTAAATGAGGCCCATTTGCAAGAGATTGAAGCCCGCCTTCAGCGCCCCTCCCTTCGCTACACACAAACTACGGCCAAAGTCGCTCCCACGGCCGACTGCCTGATTATTGATTGCTATCGCCTGCTGGCTTCCATTTATCGCTACGCCACCGTAGCTTACGTTGGCGGTGGCTTTGGTGTGGGGATTCACAACGTGCCTGAGGCTGCCGTGTATGAACTTCCCGTCCTCATTGGGCCGAATAATGGAAAATTCAGAGAGGCGCGCGAACTCCTTGCTGCGGGCGGCTGTCGCGAAGTGCGCACGCAGACCGATGTAGATCGCACGCTCGACGAACTCCTGCACGATGACGAGGCGCGGCGTAAGGCCGGCGAGATCTCCGGCGCCTATATTCGCGAAAACGCCGGCGCTGCCGACAAAGTATATCAAGCAGCACTCCTGCCCGAGTCGCATTAAGTTCCGCTCGATACCGATTTCAGTTGCCCGAGTCGCATCGGCGCACGATTATATATTGTATTCCATGACCCCGATTCTTATTCTTGTGGCCTTACTGGCCCTTGCCGCCGGTTATTTCGCCGGCCGCTTCACCGCCCGCACCGCTACCGATGCCCGCAGTGCCGAATTGCAGCGCGCACTGCAAGACATGCAGACGCAAAAGGCCGTAGCCGAAGCCCGTTTGCAAGCCGAGCGCGTGCAGGCCGCCGAAACAGCACGCCGCCAAGCCGAAGAATTGAAGAAAGAGTTTCACGCCATCGCCTCCGACCTCGCCCGCACGGAGAGCGAATCCCTGCAACACCGCCACACGGAGGCCCTGCGCGCCCTCTTACATCCCTTTGATGCCGACCTCAAGCGCTTTTATGATCGCTTTACTGAGGGCAACGTGGCGATGCGCACCAATATTGAGCAACTCATTCGCCAAACGCAGACCGTAGGCAAGCAAGCGGAAGAACTCACGCGCGCACTCCGCGGCAATACGAAGGTGCAAGGCAACTGGGGCGAGGGGATTCTGGCCGACTTACTCGAGGCTTCGGGCCTGCGCATCGGGCAGGAATACGACACGCAGGTAAACGTGAAAGACGAGCAACGCGACAATTATCGCCCCGACGTCGTTGTGCACCTCCCCGACAAGCGCGAATTGATCATCGACGCGAAAGTGTCGCTCTCCGCCTATGTCAACTACGTCAATGCGGAGGATGAGGTCGAGCAAGCGCGCTTTATGAAGGAGCACCTCCAATCTGTGCGCAAGCACATCGCCGAACTCTCGGCCAAGCGCTATGATAAACTCGTGCCGGGTGCGATCGGCTATGTCCTGCTGTTTATTCCCAACGAAGCAGCCTACGTTGCCGCCGTCAGCAGTGCGCCCGATTTGTCGATGGAAGCTTATCGCAAACAAATTATCCTCATAAATCCGACCAATCTCTTAATGGCTTTGCAACTGACGTACAACCTTTGGCAAAGCGAAAAGCAATCGGCCAACGTGCGAGATATTTATGCCTCAGCCGAAAAACTCTACAACAAGTTTACGCTCTTTGCGGAAAGTTTCGCAAAGTTGGGCGACAACCTTCAAACCCTCTCTACCACCTACGAAGAAGCGCAAAAGCGCCTCACAACGGGCCGCGGCAACATCATCAGTCGGCTCGAAAGTTGGCGCGAGAAAGGCCTGACGCCAGCGCGCTCAATGCCCGATGCCCTGCTCGACGCAACGGCGGACGACGACGAGGCCTAAGCCGATGCTTAGTTTCAAATCCTGTGCCGACAAGCAGCGGACGACAACTTGTGAGCATTCAGTTTTTACCACTGATTAATTGTACTGAATTTAGCAGAATACATATTTCACCCCCTAAAAAGCCGGATAATTTATAATTTTGTTAGGAAATAGTTTGCGGACTTTTGCTTTTTACACTAAGTTTGCAGTGAATTTTTAAAACGAACACAGAAATGAAGAAGATTTTAGCAATTTGCATTATGGCAATGTTTGGTTTATCAGCTTTTAGCCAAAATGCAACGAAAGTAGACAACTTAAAACAACAACAGAAAGTCTTAAACTTGACGGCTAAGTTGAACAAATTAGAGATTGAATACGCAAAAGAACAAGCCAATTACGCGGACTTAAGCGCCAAAGCCTCTACTGTCAACGCTTCGGCCAATGTTATGACGGCAGAATTCAACACATCTGATGCTGCAAGCACCGTAAAAGATGCAAAGGAGGTTGCTAAAAAGCTCAAAGAGACCAAAGCGATCAATAAGAAGCTCGCGAAGAGTCAAAAAAAATTGACCAAAATGCAGGCTAAGATTGTGAAACTAAAGGCTAAACTTGAAACTTTTGACAAGAAAGTCGAAATTGTAGAGCAATAAACCTTCCTTGAAGGGCTGCGATTCCCAACAATTTTATGTACGCTCGTGAGGGTAGACCTTTTTTATCGTGAGCGCAAACTCTTTTTCTCACGAGGGTAAGCTCTTTTTCTCGTGAGCACAAACAGCGCGAATAAGCCGTCATCGGTTTGTTCGCGCATTTTTTATGCGTTAGAAAGGAGATTTGGAGCATCGTTAGTTTGTCATTTTTCGTTGCGTTTCGACCATTGGATGTTTTTGAAAGACCAACCCTACGGGGTTGTCAATGCGGGGACGCGTTAGGCAGGGTTAAAGCGTTTCCGCTTTAACCCTGCCCTGCCAAAAGACTAACCCCGATGGGGTTATTGGCGGCGGGAGGCGTGGGCGGAAGGAATTGTAGGACGCGTAGAGCGAATTTGAGGGGGGATATTTGCGGCGTTGGTTGTGGAGAATGAGAAATTCATATCGGCGGTTGGGGTTAATTGGATGTAATAGGTAAGGATTGATGGGATTATTTGAGGCGAAATTGGTTGGAGATGGGCGGTGCGAATTTTCACCCCAAACTAGGGTATTGTAATTGTGAGGTTTGATGGGATGATTAGTAGGTTGAAGGAGGCGAGATTTGTGTGGGATTATTAGAAGGTCAAATCATGTGTACATGGATAAAATGATGATTAGCACATAATTTGACCCCAATGCCACGAACGGCGACAACAACCCCTTAGGGTTGGTCTTTTGGCAGGCCGGGGTTAAGGCACAGCGTGGCTTAACCCTGGATAAACAGGCATACATAGTGTGCAACCCCTTAGGGTTGGTCTTTCACCGTGGCAGAGTTGAGGAGCGGAGCGACAACCCAGCCACTAACGACGTGAGTCGTTGCTATTGTCCATTATTATTTGGAGGGTATCCATTGCGTACCGATTCGCGGACGTTTTTGAAAGACCAACCCTAAGGGGTTGTCAATGTGGGGACGCGTTAGGCAGGGTTAAAGCGCTCACGCTTTAACCCTGCCTAACCAAAAGACTAACCCCGATGGGGTTATTTGAGGCGGAAGACGTAGGCATTCAATATGATTGATTAGTAGGTCAAATAAAAGGTGCATACACACAATGACAGGGCAGGCATAATTCGACCCCGATGCCACAGATAGCGACAACAACCCCTTAGGGTTGGTCTTTTGGCAGGCCGGGATTAAGGCACAGCGTGGCTTAACCCCGGATAAGCAAGCATACATCGTGTGCAACCCCTTAGGGTTGGTCTTTCACCGTGGCAGGGTTGAGGAGCGAAGCGGCAACCCTGTCACTAACGATGTGAGTCGTTGTTGTTGTGAATAGTTGTCCGGATTGTTTTCGTTGCACCTCGATCATTGGATTATAAAAATGAACAATGGATGAGCGCGGGTCAATTGTAGGCCGCGCTTTGGCGCGTTTTAGGCTGAATGTATTAACTTTGTAGCGAAAATAAGACAAGACTGATGCTTCGCAAACAGCGCGATGCTTGTCACCGTTTCACAGAAAGAAAAAATAATGCCACAACTCTTCGACTGCTAATGAGCGCTTGGCGGCCCACAGCCGCTTGATGGCGTGAAGATTCGAGGGGCAATGGCTCAAACTCAATGCTACTCTGATTATGGCAAAACCCGGCATTCCTAAAGGTACACGCGACTTCTCTCCGGTAGAGATGGCGCGCCGCAATTATATATTCAACACGATCCGAGAGGTGTATGCGCTCTACGGATTTCGGCAGATCGAAACGCCGGCTTTGGAGAATCTATCGACGCTCATGGGAAAATATGGCGAAGAGGGGGATCGCCTGCTCTTCAAAGTGCTCAATTCGGGTAACTTTATGGCGGGTTTGAGCGCTGAGGATTGGAACGAGGAAAAGCCGGGCCACCTCGCGACGCTGCTTTGCGAAAAGGGCTTGCGCTATGATCTGACCGTGCCCTTCGCCCGCTACGTCGTGCAGCATCGCGAAGAGATCCAACTGCCTTTTAAGCGCTATCAGATTCAACCCGTATGGCGCGCCGATCGTCCGCAAAAGGGACGCTACAGAGAGTTTTACCAATGTGATGCTGACGTGGTAGGCTCTGATTCGCTGCTCAACGAAGTGGAATTGATGCAGATCATCGATGAGGTTTTCAAACGGCTTCAGATTCGCGTCTGCATCAAGATTAACAACCGAAAAGTGCTTTCCGGCATCGCTGAAGTATTGGGCGCCGCGGATAAATTGGTGGAGATCACGGTGGCGATGGACAAGCTCGATAAAATCGGTTGGGACAGCGTGAAGAACGAACTGATGGCAGCGGGCTTAGATGAGCAAGCGGTGGAAAAATTGCAACCCATCATCGAACTGAAGGGGGAGAACAGCGAAAAATTGGCCGTGCTGCGCGATTGGTTGTCGACGTCGCCGACGGGCTTGCTGGGTGTAGACGAATTGGCTTTCGTCTTCGAGCGGCTGGAGAAGGCCGGCTTGCAAAACTGCTGCGAACTGGATCAGTCGTTGGCGCGCGGACTCAATTATTATACGGGCTGCATCTTCGAAGTAAAGGCCTTAGACGTCGAAATAGGTAGCATTACGGGCGGCGGACGCTATGATAACTTGACGGGAATCTTTGGTTTGCCGGGCTTAAGCGGCGTGGGCATTAGTTTTGGTGCGGACCGCATTTATGACGTCTTGAACCAACTTGATCTTTATCCCGCTGCGATTGAGCAAAGTGTGCGCCTGCTCTTCATCAACTTTGGCGAAGCTGAAGCCGACTACTGCCTGCAACTGGCGCGCCAAACGCGCGCGGCGGGCATCTCGACGGAGGTTTTCCCGGATAGCGTGAAAATGAAGAAGCAAATGAGTTACGCCAACGCCAGAAACGTGCCTTACGTAGCGCTGGTCGGCGCTGACGAAATGCGCGACGGGACGGTATCGCTCAAAGATATGGTCAACGGCGAGCAAAAGACATTGACGATCGAAGAAGTCATTAGTTTGATCAGCAAAAACGCTTAAGGAATAAGCCGGATACAGATGCCCGCGTCTCGTATCCGGCCTTTTTTGTCTCCAACCGCAACTTCACACATTATATATTAGAGCAGCTTTCGGCTTGATCGAAAGCTACACGCAAACGCTAACCTTGCAAAGAATTGCTTTCAAAAGCCTATTAAATATTTTCATAAAAAATGGGAACAAAATAGCAGGAAAGATATTTTTTCGCTAAATTTGTAGCATTAGTCTATCAAGTGAAAAAGAAAAAGCAGCGATGCAACAGATGCTCCTTTGCACAGAAGTCGAAAGAAAATATGATATAAGCACCTCATTTTATTAACCTAACGCCCGAGCCTCCGATATGGCGTGACTCGACGAGAGTATCAATAGGGTAGGCATACTCGTTTATTATGAAAAACCAGCTACATTTAGGATGCAGACAAACCGCCGTTACCGCGTTTGCTGCCTTGCTCATCTCCTTGTTCAGCCTCGCGCAGGAGGCAAAATCCCAGACCAAGTATGGTTTTGCCATTGCCGGCACGTGGGTTACTTCGGAAAACTGCAACGACCTCACCGTGATTCCGGGGGTAGAGGGTAAGGTGCGCTACGATGAGAATACGAAAACGTTGTTCTTGAAGGACGCGAAAATAGATGGGAAGGGCGCTAACGCCATTTACTCCGAACTGGACGGACTTACGGTGCGCGTGGCCGGAAAGAACGAAGTAAGATCCGATTATATGTCGGCGATTCAGTTTTTCCAACCTATGATCATTGCCGGAAGCGGAACGTTAGACGTGACGTGCACCGGCGGCGATGCCATTTACGCCAATTGCACCAGCTTGACCATAGATGCTTGTACGCTGAACGCAAAGGGTATGAACTACGGCATCGTGGGTGAGGATGGTAAAAACGAAGAAAAACTTACCATCAAATATGCGACGGTAACAGCTGAAGGTAAAAGGGACGGCTCGATAGGTTGCTTCCAATATCTTACGCTGATGGGCTGCAAAATTACGGCGCCCAAAGGTGCTGAGTTCAGCGATGATCTTCGCGGCGTAGCGATAGACGGCGCATTGGTCAAAGAAAAGATTGTGATCAAGCCCACTACGTTTCAACTTTGGGTAGCGGGGAAAATTGTGACGCTGGATAATTGTGCGGATCTCACAACGATTCCGGGCGTGGAAGGCACGGTAAACTTCGATCCGGAGACGCGGGTCTTGACGTTAGACAATGCGTCAATCAACACAGACAAATACTACGGCATACTGAACTTTATGAACGATGTAACCATAAAGATTTCCGGGACAAATACGATTCACGCCCAACAGAACAATGCGATATACAATAATGATGATTGTTCGCTCAGCGTCGTTGGTCCCAACGCTCGTCTGATTCTGAAGGGTGGCCTTGTATCAAAAGATAAAGCAGGACGTCAGGCCTTCCAAAACCACGGCACGGTAACCATTAGCGAATGTGATATGGAAGCGAGCGCAGGGATCAATGCCTTGAGTTTCGGCGAATGGAAGTTTGACCGCTGCAATGTTCGCGCTAAGGCGGACGGCGATGAGAAGTATCCGTTTGCAGGTAGCATGGCTTATCTGACGAAGATACCGGAGTTTACGGGATGTGTACTCTCGGGCGAAGCAGGTGCTCACTGGCTGGAATTTTCCGACGAATACGGCGTCAACTACACGCTTGTGGACGCAGCAGAAAAACCCATAACCGACTGGGTGACCATTACGACCGACTTGAACGGCATTGGCTCAACAACTGTTCAAACACCTACTGCGGCGCAGGGCATTTACACCATCAGTGGCGTACGCCTATCGGGCAGTGTAAGCCAATTGCCCAAAGGTTTGTACATCGTAAATGGCAAGAAGGTAGTCGTTAGCAAATAAAGGCTGAGCAGGGTGCCGCTTTTGTACGCTCTGAGACTTTTAAAATATCGATGCTTAGACGTTTTTTTCATCGTTAGGGTTTAGATAATTTCTTTTCTAAAATGAGCGCAAGCCATTTGCGCTCATTTTTTTATTGTCTAAAACAGCCTGAAGCCAACTATTGGGCTGACGGGAAAGGTGCTTTGCGCCACAATTGAAACGATACTGTGGTGAAAAAACGAAGCGGATACTTACAGCAAAAGGCCTTAGTTTGTGGAAAACAGGTTTTCAAAGTGTATGCGTGAAAGACGTTGTGCCCCCTACACTTTGGCGTAGTGTGTAGGGGACACGTGCGATCGTAAACAAGCTTATTGTTTCATCATTTTCTTTCCGTTTACGATGTATAATCCACTTGGCAAGTTTTGCAGCTCGTCAGACAGGCGCACACCGTTGAGGTTGTAGATTCCGTCTTGGATAGTGGTAGTCGTAGTTATACCACCGATATTTGAAATTTCGCCGGTTGAGATGGTAACCCAATCGGTTACGGACTTATTGTCGCTTCCGAAGAGCGTAAAGTACGTGTAGCCTTTGTCTTTAAACTTCTCCCAGCCGGTTGCTGCGGGATTTATGATCTGGCAACCTTCAAATTTGGGTACTTCATCCCATAGCCAACAAATGCTGCCGTAGTATGGGTTGCTTGCTAATCCGTTGCCCTTAGCGCGGACGTTGCATCTGTCGAACTTCCAGAAGCCGCCGTACAAGCCGGCCACTTCGCCGGAGGCCTCCAGCGTACATTCGCTCACGGTAATGATACCCCAATTGCCTATGCCCATCATATCGCCAATTCCGTTAGATTGGTCAGCGCCTTTTACCTTGAGCGTACCACCGCCTGTGATGGTGAGATCGCCATTCAGATTGTTCATAATGCCCATTCTTTCTTTGGCGGTAATGCTGTTGTTGCCAATGAGCACCATTTTGAGTTTGGTATTGACTATGATACCTACGTATTGATCCGTTTCGATAGTTACATTGTCGAGCGTAAGGGTACTCGTAGTGGGATCAAACGTGATGTTGCCGCTTACGCCATCAATTTTTGAGAGTTCTGTGTAGTTCTCCGAATTAACTTTTACGTCACCGATCTGAAAATTGTACTCCGTTTGCGCCATAGTAGTTATAGGCTGCGCAAACATGGCGATGAAAAGTGCAGAGACAACTGCGAACGTGTTTCTGAGTAGATTATTTTTCATACTATTATTGCCTCTCTATTACAACTCTTTTGGAGCAACGCCGTTTCAGAGGCGCGGGCGTTTGATGGATTTATTAGGTTGTTATCTTGTTTGTACATTAAAGATGATGGTTCGATGCAAACATAGCATTTTCATTTCGTATTTCCAATCATTTTGTCATTTTTCTTTGCTTTCACGAGAAAGAATTTAAGATACCTTTCTTTTAATAGTGCATTTCTTTTGTAGATCGACGGCGTGCTGCGCAGTAATTCCTTATAAAAGCTGCACGGCAGGGGCAGCGCATCGTCCCTTGAAGCACAAGCCGGAAGCACGCCCACTGCGCAATGAAATAAATCGGCAGTTGGCGTGCTTCAAGACAAAATCTTATCCCGAGCGGGCGTAATATAATAATGTAGTACGAGGCAGTGTGTAGCTCATCAACCGCCCTTGAGAATGCGTTTGATGTCGTTCAACTTATTGAGCGCCTCGATGGGCGTTAAGTTGTCTACGTCCAAGTTGAGGAGTTCGTCGCGGATTTGTTGTAGCACGGGATCGTCTAATTGGAAAAAACTAAGTTGCATACCGTCCGTGCCGCCCAAACTCGGGAGGCGCTCCATCTTCTCTACGGTGCCGTTGCGTGCGTTGTTGGCCTCTAAATCGTGGAGAATCTGCTCCGAGCGCTTGACGATACGCCCCGGCATACCGGCAATCTTCGCCACGTGTATACCAAAAGAATGCTCAGACCCGCCGCGCGTCAATTTGCGTAGGAATACGATGCGCCCATTTACTTCCCGCACCGAGACGTTCCAATTCTTCACGCGCTCAAAGAGCTTTTCCATCTCGTTGAGTTCGTGGTAATGCGTCGCAAAGAGCGTCCTCGGCCGACAAGTTCCGTTTTCGTGCAAGTGTTCGACAATGGCCCAGGCGATCGAAATACCGTCATAAGTCGACGTGCCCCGACCCAACTCGTCGAAGAGCACGAGACTGCGCTCCGAAAGGTTGTTCATAATGTTGGCCGCCTCACTCATCTCCACCATAAACGTACTCTCGCCCATCGAAATATTGTCGCTGGCGCCAACACGCGTAAAGATCTTGTCGACCATACCGATTTGCGCTTGCTCAGCCGGCACAAAAGCGCCCACTTGCGCGAGTAGCGTGATGAGCGCCGTTTGCCGGAGCAAGGCACTCTTACCTGCCATATTCGGGCCTGTGATGATGATGATCTGCTGCTTGGTTGTATCGAGCCGAACATCGTTGGGGACGTAAGATTCTCCGGGCGGCAGCAGCGTTTCTATGACCGGATGGCGACCCGCACGGATATCGAGCGTCGTAGACTCGTCAACCGAAGGGCGAATATAGTTATATTCGCGCGCCACGACGGAGAAAGCGTAGAGACAATCCAAAGCGGCGAGCGTCGAAGCATCGAGTTGTAAGGGCGCGATATACTTTTTCGTCGTTTCGATCAGTTCGTTGAAGATGCGTGTCTCGATGACGGCAATCTTATCTTCAGCGCCGAGAATCTTCTCTTCGTAATCCTTCAGTTCCTGCGTGATGTAGCGCTCCGCATTTACCAAAGTTTGCTTCCGAATCCAATCGGCCGGTACTTGATCTTTATAAGTATTGCGCACTTCGATGTAATAACCGAAGACGTTGTTAAAACTTATTTTCAAGCTTGCTATGCCTGTGGCAGCCGCCTCTCTGTCGCGAATCTGCTGCAAGTAGTCTTTGCCTGAGGCAGAGATGTTGCGTAGTTCGTCGAGTTCAGCATCTACGCCCGCTGCTATCACGTGACCGCGATTCAGCAGCAAAGGCGGATCGGGTACAAGCGATTTCTCAATTAGTTCGCGCAAGGGTTCGCAAGCATCGAGCGCCGTTCCGAAGGCGCGCATCTGTTCGTTGTCGGCGTGCTCGCAAGCACGCTTGATGAGGGCTATACTTTCCAGCGCCAAGCGCAATTGTTGGAGTTCGCGCGGATTGATTCTTCCCACGGCGGCTTTAGAAACGAGGCGCTCCACGTCGCCCACACGCCCCAAGCAGTCGGTACAGAGTTCGGCAAACTCGGGCGCTTTGAAGAAATACTCCACGCCATCCTGCCGCTGCTGAATCATCTTAACCGAGCGCAGCGGGAAGAGCAGCCAGCGGCGCAAGAGGCGAGCGCCCATAGGCGAGAGCGTGCGGTCTATAACGTCCAAGAGCGAACGCCCATCGTCGGCCATCGGGCGGAGGAGTTCGAGATTGCGCACGGTAAACTTATCCATCCGAACGAAATGGTCCTCTTCGATCCGCGACAGGCGGGTAATGTGACCCGTCTCTTTGTGTTGCGTCAGTTCGAGATAAGCCATAATGGCGCCGGCAGAGGTAAGGGCAGTTTCTAAATGGTCCACGCCAAAGCCTTTGAGGCTCTTCACCTCAAAATGCTTGCACAGGCGGGTTCTGGCCGTCGGCGCGGAGAAGGCCCAGTCTTCCAATTCAAAGACAAAGTATTTATTACCAAAAGTCTCGGCAAACTTTCCTTTCCTTCCCTGTGTGACGAGCACCTCCTTGGGCGCAAAATCGTTGAGCAATTTATCGATATATTCCGTCGAGCCCTCTGCCACGAGAAATTCGCCCGTAGAAATGTCTAAGAAGGCGATGCCTAAGTCGGCCTTACCATAAGTAAGCGCCGCGAGGAAGTTGTTTTTCCGACTTTCCAAGACCGTATCGTCCAAAGCCACGCCCGGCGTTACGAGCTCCGTAATGCCGCGCTTGACGAGCTTCTTCGTGAGTTTCGGATCTTCCAGCTGATCACAGATCGCCACGCGAAAGCCGCTGCGGATGAGTTTGGGCAAATACGTATCCAAGGCGTGATAAGGGAAGCCTGCCATCTCGACCGACTGCGTGCGGCCCTTGTTGTTGCGATGGGTGAGCGTAATGCCGAGCACCTGCGCCGCGGTAACGGCATCTTTAGCATAGGTTTCGTAAAAATCGCCGCAACGAAACAGCAGAACGGCATCAGGGTGTTTGGCCTTGAGGTCGTAAAACTGCTTCATCATCGGGGTCTCTTCGCTTTTTGCCATTGTCTCTGTGTTTGCCCGATCCGGCAGATCGGGGCATAAATGCTTGCCCGTGACGATGCAGGAGCAAACGGTGAATCATAAGGGTATAAATCAGCACAAAAATAGTCAATTCTCTGCTTTCTGCAAAAGGAAAGGCGGCAAGCGGGCTTGAAAGAGGTGTCGTATGCTTGAAGAGAAGCGCACCGAGAAGGATTCACTACCGGCAAAGACCGGCGTACCATATATATAGAGAGCATATCGCGATTTTTACAGGCTACAAGCCGAGCCAACCAATTATCGCTCGCTTCTTTGGCCGCCGATAAGGCAGCGTAAGACAATAAAAAAGAGGGAGCCTTGCAGCTCCCTCAACCATAAATCAGAGTATATAGTCGTTTAAGCTATACGACTATTGGTTAACCGTGCGGAATTTCAATGTTTGCACGGCTGTAGTTACACCGCCCTCGTAACCAAAGATGATTACGACGCAGTCTTCGTTGTCCATACCGGTCTCCAGCTTGCCTTGGAAGTTGCCCTTGTGCGTATAGTAATCAAGATTACCACCGTGCGAAAGGATCAGGTCGACAAGGTCTTGCGCTGCAGCTTTCTCGCTACCCGATTTTGAAACGAAGTTGTTCCAAACGCTCTCCTTCTGAATCGTCATAAAGTAGGGGTCGTTGTTAGTCGTCTTCACATCGATGTCGCATCCGTCCGTATAAGTTTTTGTAATGTTTGCGGTGATTACATTATCAGATGGTTTTGCTGCCGTCGTAGTAAATTCTTGTTCGTAAACGCCGGTTGTAAACGTACCATCAGCCTCTACACCGTAGCAATATGCATAGTATTTCGTCTCAGCCTTAAGCGGAGAGCCGAGGAAGTCTTTGGCCTCGAAAGAAGAGAAGCCCGTCTTCGTGTTTTGCGTGATATACTGATCAAGCTCTACGCCCGACTGCTCCGCCATCTCTTTCCAGAAAGCCAAATCGGCCGCTTGGATGCTACCGTTTCTTGCAATCATCTGCTCGCGAACATTCTCCGTAACGAGGAAGCGGTAGTAGCGCATATTCTCATCCTTTGGAGTGATCTCGATTTTAGCATTGTTGGAAGTGATTTCGCTGACTGCAATATTAAATTCGTCACTCACGGGCGCTAAAGTCTTCACAGAAGCCTCTGACAAGCCTACTGCCACGTCGTCCTCATCGAAGAGGAGCATATAGAAGTAGTAAGTCGTGCTTGCCTCTGCGTTTTGCATACGGAAGTATTTGCTCTCCGTAAACTCATTGTTGTGGGCAATGATTACTTGCTCGCGCTTTTCAGCTTCTGTGCCGGTAAGCGGCGTTGTAGCAATCTTCAAGAACCAGCGCTTGCAGCCTGCCGGCATCTTAAAGTCTGCCGTATACTCGTCACTCTTGATGTTCTCAAAGTCGACATCCATCTTCAAAGGGGTGATCTTCTCGAAGGTGATGTCTTTAACCTGACTCAGCAGGACAGCCTTGCTCGTGTGGTCATTCTTGTGAATGCGCACAATTTCACTGTTTTCAGTCTGGGCTGAAGCGAAGGTGAAGCCTAAGGCCGCCAACGCTAAAACTATTATTTTTTTCATTCGTGTGTGTTCCTTTAATCAAAGTTTGTCAATACGGTTTTGATTGGGCATCCGAAAGGATTAGTTGCCGGGGTTCAAAAACTTCAGCATCACCGGCTCTGAGCAGGGAGCGCCTTCGTCCAAACCTACTGCGATTACGTAGTAGTACTCGTTGGGCTTAACGGGTCTGAACTCGATTTCTTCTTTACTGCCGTTGTGCGTCAGTCCGGCTATGCCGTGCGTATTGTAGCAAAGGCTGTTGATCATCTCTTCTTTAGTAGCAAATTTGTCTACATAAGAAGCCGGTTGCACACTCACGAAGTAGTCCTTATTATTGTTGACGGTAGTCTTTACAGCCACGTCGCGATAAGCCGGCGTGCGAGCAAGTTCGAGCTTAATTTCGATGTCAGACGGTGTCGGCTTATTCGTGCGATACTTCTTCGTAACGATCGGCGTAACAAGTTCGCCGGCATCATTCATACCAAAAGCCACGATCATCTGCTCGGCATCCCAGAGGAGCTCGCTTTGCTCGTTCGTGAAGGTACCGGTCTTCATATCGAGCTTCATCATCTCCTGCCAAGTAGAGCCATACCAAGAAGCAAACTGCGTCCACATCGCAATGTAGTGCTGAATAACGTCACCGGCGTTTTCGCCTGCCGTGCAGTCTTCATAATATTTGTCGAGCGTAGAAGAGAGCGTGTAATATTTGATGCTGGGATCTTTAGGCGTAACGGTATATTCTACGCTACGGTTGCTCACCTTCTTAATATCGATGCTAAACGGATCATCAGCGACTGCACCCGTCTTCAGCGTCAGCGTGCTTACGTTGCTCGGAATGTCGTTCATATCAAACGCCAAGGCGTAGATCGTATATTCCGTTTCCGGCTTAAGCAGGTCAAACGACTTCTTGTATGACGTTTCGGCCTCAACCGTCTTGTTCTTCAGAATGTAATCCTTCACTTGGTCTTCGGGGATCTGCTGATCAGCCGGCAAGCAAAGGGCATAGAAGCGCTTTGAGTTTTCTTGCAAGTCGATGTTAACGGCTATCGTCGTTGAGGTCACGAAGCGCTTAGAGAGATTTACTTGCACCTTTTCGTAGTTGGCGAAGGTGATGGAGTCTACTTCATCAGCTCGGAAGGCGAATTTCTCACCTGAAGCCAAATTTACTTTTAACTTGTAGGCCACATTCTCTTGCGCCATGGTTGCTAAACCTTGGCAAGCGGCCAAAAGGAGAAAAATATACTTCTTCATAAGATTACTTGCTGAATTTAATAGCCGTTTTATTGATCTTGAATACAAACACGCCCTTGCTGAGGTTGGCTACGTTGATGGGCGTTCCTTGCCAGTTGGCATCGCGCATTACGCACTTGCCGGCTGCGTCGTAGATGACTACGTCGTAGCGCTTGCCCGGCTCGTTGCCCTTCACGTAAATCATATTGCTACCTGCGGGCGAACTGATCGTCAAGTTGCTCTCGGGCAGGCGAGCGTTGTCGATACCTGTGGAGAGTGCAAACATAATCGACTTGATCTCGTCGAAGTTGTAAGTATCTGCGGCTTCGCCGGTCTTTTTATTGACCTTAAGCGCATTGCCTTCGATGCGCAGATTCTTAACTTCACTGATCTTGTACGTTTTATCACCTGAAGTCGTCTTAATGATAACATCAGACGCACTCTGTGCAAAGCAACCGGCACTTAGGGCCAATCCCATTGCGGCGAAAAGAATTCTTTTCTTCATTAGATGTGTCATTTAAGTGAATGATGTGTGTATATCGTATTTATCTACTCAACATAAGGGGCTAAGCCATTTTTACCTTGCTAGCCATGCAACCCATCTCGGCAATGGCCGAGTACAATTATAAAGGTAAATCATTGCGATAAAAGCGTAGAATGCACAGCCTTCTTATCGGAGGCTGTGGTGTTGTTAATCTTCAAACCTATCCCAAAATCATAGCAAAGATAAGAAAGGTTTTCTATAAAAGAAAAGTTTTTATCCATTATTTTACACATTATCGAGCGAAAAGAGGTATCTTATACTCATAAACTACTATTGAGGACTTAAAACTTAACGATGATCTTCGGCAAACCGGCAGCCATCGATTCGATGATGCGATTAAAAGGTGTGCTACCTAAGCTACGATGGCTATCGATCTACTACTTTTGGTCGACAACAATGGCCCTTTTCCGAAAGTCTAAGCACTTGTTTTACTTACACTTAGTGATCGCAAAAATTCTCTTAGGTGACCGTAAAAATTCTCTTAGGTAGGAAAAAAAAATCTCCTTAGGGGAATTAAAATTCCCTTAGGTGGGAATTTTTACAAGGCTTAGTGTTTTTCGTTCGCTGCGGCGGAAGAAAGAAAAAAAACCGTGTCGTGCGGGTAACAAGCCTATGCACGACACGGAGCAATAAGTTCAGAATAATCAGCGCAAGGCATCCAAGCTCCGGGGGATAAGGATGCAAGCGGGCAGCGCCGATTTAGTATTTGTGGTCAGTATCTTTCAACTCTTTACGCGTCAGCGACTTTTTGTCGAGTGCGCGCCAAGCGTAGAAGATGTAGGCCAGCACGAAGGGGATCAACAAAGATACGTAAGCCATCGTGCGGAGCGTAAACTCTGTAGAGCAGCTGTTCATAATCGTCAGCGAACTCTGTATGTCGGCCGAACTCGGATAGTAGCACGTATTATTATAGCCCGCCAAGAGCAACAAGGCCAGCACCGTGAGCACCACGCCTACGCCCGCCGGCCAAATGCCTCTGCGAGAAGTTTTGCTAAATATGCCGGTCAGCACACCATAGAGTGCGAGCACCACGCCTACCAAGAACGTGCCGAGCACGGCAGGCATCGCCAAGAGATTGTGGAGATACTTGTAAGCTTCAGGCGCTACTGTTCCCGTCGCAGGGTCAACGGCCAACCCGGTAGCCGTCAAGAGATAGCCTACAAACGACAAGAAGAAAAGCAAGAAGGGCACCGTATCGATCAAAATCTGACGGCGAATGCGCGGCTGCAAGTCGGCATCGTCGATGTTGTTCAAAAGATAGAGCGAACCCAATACGCGCGCCAAGAAGAATACGGCAAAACCGAGCACCCAATTCCACACATTAAACAAGGCATCGAGGCCGTGCCAATCATTTGCCCAGCGACTGATGACCGGAACGAGCGATTTGGCGTCCATCGCGCTATGGTCTACAACGAAAGCCGAGCCCGTGAAGAACGTGGCAACCGCTGCACCAACGAGGAAAGGCCCTGCAAAGCCGTTGAAGACCAAGAAGCGGCGGAAGACGTTGCGTCCGTAAACGTTGCCTGGTTTATTTTGATATTCGTAAGCTACGGCTTGTAAGACGAAGCTTGCGAGAATCAGCATCCAAACCCAATAGGCGCCGCCAAAACTCGTACTGTAAAAGAGGGGAAACGAGGCAAAGAAAGCACCGCCAAAGGTTACGAGCGTCGTAAAGGTAAATTCCCATTTACGGCCCGTGGAATTTATAATCAGGGAGCGCTCTTCCTCTGTCCGCCCCAAGCGAAAGATTAACGTGTTAGCCCCTTGCACGAAAAAGAGGAAAACGAGGAGTCCCCCGAGCAGAGCTACGAGCAACCACCAATAGTGTTGTAAGAAATCGTAAGTTATCATAGGTCTTTGCATCCTTAATCCCGGCGCGCCGCAAGCAGACATATATATAATATGTATAGCGCCTTGCGGCAGCGAATCGGGCTTCAGGAATGTTTTTGTCTGTTTATGAATTGCTTTTGAATGTATTTCAGTGAGCTTCGCCTCTCAGCAGCGGCGCGAGGTCGGCAGTTGCGACCACGATGCGCTACGGCTGAAAACCAAGGCTAAGCATTCGCACCGTTTTAATCGGGAATTTCCTCCTGCGTGCGCACAGCCTTCGTCATAATGCTGATTTCGGCGATGAGCAGCACGGTAAAGATCACCAAGAAGAGGAAGAAAGTCGTCACCACGCTACCCACAGAGAGATCCGACAAGGCGGCACCGACGGGCAGCAAGTCTTGGATGGCCCACGGCTGACGGCCCAATTCGGCCACAATCCAACCTGCCTGACTCGCAATGAAGACAGCCGGAATGCTCCATACGCCTAAGCGGTGCAACCACGTCTTCTTTGCCAGCGTACCCTTACGCTCAAACCACCAAACAAGGATCAAGACGAGCATCAAAGCCATACCCAGACCGACCATCACGCGGAAACTCCAGAAGACGAGGCCCACGGGCGGGATCAACTCGGCTTTGTCGTTGATGTAGCCGTAGCCGAAATAGTCTACGTTCTTCATCAGCGAGTCGCGCGCTACTTGTGCGCCGACCGAGTCGGTCTTTATTTTGCTGCGGAACGTCGTAAAATCAGCCAAAGCCTTTTTACCGCGCTCCATCTTCTCGGCAGCGCCCATCACCTTTTGGCCATCGGGCGTCGTGTAGCCGTCGATGATGTCCTGCGTACCGGGCACGAAACCGTCGATATCGTGTGTTGCTAAAATCGACAATACGCCGGGCACTTTCACACCGGGCACGATCGAGAAAGCTGCACGCGTGCCGCCCTTTTCCAAGCCTTCGGCTGCGGCGAGCTTCATCGGTTGATGCTTCGCCATCTCTATGCCCGACACATCGCCGGTAATAATCGTCAATATCGTAGCACTAATGCCGACCAATGCGGCTACGCGGATGCTGCGCAAAGCGAGCTGTTGGTTGCGCTTGCGGAGCAAGAACCAGCAACTTACGCCCACGGCGAAGACGGCACCTACCATCCAAGAAGACGTCACGGTATGCACAAACTTCGTCACGGCTGCGCCGGAGAGTGCCACGTCGGAAAAACTAACCATCTCATTGCGCACCGTTTCGGGGTTAAAGCGCATACCTACGGGGTGCTGCATCCAAGCGTTGGCCACGAGAATCCACCAAGCGGAAATAGTGGCGCCGAGGCCGGTAAGCCACGTAGACGCCAGGTGAAACTTGCGACCTACTTTGTTCCAACCGAAGAACATTACGGCAATAAACGTAGCCTCCATAAAGAAGGCAAAAATGCCCTCGATTGCGAGCGGAGCGCCGAAGATGTCGCCCACAAACCACGAGTAGTTGCTCCAGTTGGTGCCAAATTCAAATTCGAGGATCAAGCCCGTAGCCACGCCGATGGCGAAGTTGATGCCGAAGAGCTTCATCCAAAATTGCGCAGTGCGCTTCCAGACTTCTCCGCCTTTCACGACGTAGATCGTCTCCATAATTCCCATAATCACGGCGAGGCCGAGCGTCAGCGGCACAAAAAGCCAGTGATAGCAGGCCGTAAGCGCAAACTGCGCCCGCGACCAATCAAGTAGAGCTGTTAATGGTTCCATATATTAATGTGTTTTATCTGTTGACTTATTCACTAAATTGCTGCCCACGACTTCTTCCTTTTGCTGCTCGTCGAGCCCGCCCAGTGCCGGGCGAAAGAAAAACAAGCGCAAAACGACAAACATCAGAAAGAGTTTGAGCAAAATAATACCCCAAAGCACGCGACCCCAAGTCATCTGTCGGAAACCGTCGATATAAAGATGAAAGAAGCTGTTTAGGGCTTTACCTATACGTTTCATAGCGCAAAAGTACTTAAAAATAGCAAATCAAGAAATTTAGAAATTAAGAAAACCATTGATTATGGTGTTTTATCGTCGCTTTATTCGCTTAATATTGTTGTTATTTATAACGTAGACGTATGATATAGAAATTATTGCACTTAGAAAATCTCTTAATTTGTACAAATTACAAAAGTTTCGATTTCGCAAAATTTAAGACTTAAGACGCACTTTCGGGGGAGGGAATACCGTCATTGAATCTGCCGTGCTTAACTTCTCACAAAAGAGTAACAAAAATATCTCGTGACAATCTTATTTCAGCAACTAAAATCTTAGTTAAAATCAGATCATAGTATAGATTCCTATCGCCTTACAAATGATTCTAAAGTTTTTGTGTATTAGCATAAAAAATCGCTCTTCATAAAACGTACAAGAGCAATGAATACTAACCTTAGTTCTCATTGCTCTTGTATATTATCTCAACTATAAATTACCCCATCTCCACTATCTCTAATTTATATGTTTAACATTAAACTTCCATATCAAAGAATTCGGATGGCAAGGAAAATATGTATCCATTTTTCTCTTTTGTTCATCAAAACCTAAATAGATAAGATAACAATAATGAGTTGTAGATGATGAAGTAATGCTACAAACACGATTAGATGAGTACATATTATGAAGCGGATATTCCGGCGCAAAACCCATGTGGTAAGGTGTATCTATAACGGGGTTTAGGATATAGTCAGAATTGAATGGGAATGTTTGACAGCAATACCGTAGTTGAGCATAATATTTCTTATGTGCCTCTATACCAAGTTGCGGAATCGGTTGAAGAAATTCTGCAAGAAACCAAGTTTTCGTCGGCTTTACCGGCAAAAGTTTCCCACCATAGCCTAAAATGACTGCATTTGCTTTCTCCTCGTCTGAAACTTTTGGCACTAAGAATGTAGTTCTTTCAAACTGCACAACCGAATCCGGTGAAAGATATATTTTTTCTCCGTTCTGCATGTCTATGCATAAAGCTTGAGGCTTCTCTTCTCTTTTAACTCCATTATCACATGATGTCGTGAATAAAAGCATTAAAATCAAGTAAGAAAGAAATTTCATAGTCCAACTATTGTTTTCCGCAAATATAGTGTTTTTTCATATACAACCATCCATTTAATCTTTATTTTTTCTCTCATACATATATTTTTAGGTACACATTTTTCAGCATCGCTCTCTTGATTTGCTTACGGTAAGCTTGACGCAGATAGCTTGCGCTCGTGAGCGTAAACCTTTTTTATCGTGAGATGAAGCTCTTTTTCTCACGAGCGCAAACCTTTGTTGTCGTGATAAAAAACGTCGGGCGTTAATGTTGCTTGTGCTAAAGTACTGATGGAGATGGCGTTTGGCGGTTCGTCGGTGGTTTGTTTTTGTTGTGTGCTTAAAAAATGGTGGGCAATTATCGTCGTCATTGCTGCGCTTTGCGGCCTTCAGATGGAGGGTTTTGGTCTGCAAACGGAGCGGAAGCATAGGGAGATGGGAGCGGGTAGAGTTTACAATCGAGCTTGAAAGCAAGCGCTTTAGTAAAAGAATTTATAACTTTGCATCTGCACAGCACTAAAAACCACTTCTGCAAGCAGCGATCTTGCCGGAAGCAAGGGATAGGGCGAGATGAGGCCGAAGCGATAGGAGCGGCACGGCGAAAACGGGCGCTACTGTGCGGCTAACGTAAGATGTGCGACTGCGCAAGGGCTACTTCAGAAAGAAAAAACCGATGAGCGGGGTTACGGATAAACTTGTAAAAGCTACATCATGATGAAAATACTGATTCTTAACGGGCCTAACCTGAACTTACTGGGCACGCGAGAACCAAACATCTATGGATTGACATCGATGGAAGCGTGTTGTGCGCAGTTGCGCGCCAACTTTCCTTCGCTTTCATTGGTCTATGATCAAAATAATTCGGAGGGCGCCTTGATCGATCGCCTCCAACTGGCGGCGAAGGATGGCACGTGGGGCGTTGTTTTCAATGCCGGCGCTTACACGCATACGTCCTTGGCTTTGGCCGATTGCATACGGGCCATCGGTTTGCCGGTCGTAGAGGTGCACATTAGCAACGTGGCCGCTCGCGAACCTATTCGCCGTCAATCATTGATAGCTGAAGCGTGCGCCGGAACAATATCGGGCTTCGGCATCGACGTCTACCGCCTCGGCATAGAAGCGTTGCTCGGCTTGAAGCAGACGATCACTACTCAATCAGAATAATTAAAACGTAAGTTATGTATAAGAAGACAAAGATCGTTGCGACGATCTCCGATGCGCGCTGCGACGTCGGGATGATTCAGCAATTATATGATGAGGGCATGAACGTCGTGCGGCTCAACACGGCGCACCAAGGGCCGGAAGGTATGAAGCGCGTGATCGATAATGTGCGCCAAGTATCGAGTCATATAGCTATTTTGGTCGATACGAAAGGACCTGAGGTGCGAACTACCGCTTGCTCGGCGCCCATTTCTTTTGCGGAAGGCGATAAAGTCTGCATCGTGGGCGATCCTACGCTGGAGACGACGCGCGAATGTATTGCCGTATCTTATCCGGACTTTGTCAAAGACGTGCCGGTCGGGGCGCATATCTTGATCGATGACGGCGATCTGGGACTGACGGTCGATGATCGGAAAGACGGAAAACTCTATTGCACGATCGAAAACAACGCTACGCTCGGTGCGCGCAAGAGCGTGAACGTGCCGGGCAGCAGAATCAATCTGCCGGCCTTGACGGAAAAGGATAAGAGCAACATTCGCTTTGCCATTGATTATGACGTAGACTTTATAGCGCATTCTTTCGTGCGCTCGAAGGCGGACATCTTAGAGGTGCACCGGATGCTCGACGAGGCGGGCAGCGACATACACATCATAGCGAAAATAGAAAACGAAGAGGGCGTTGACAATATCGACGAAATACTTAATGCGGCCGATGGGGTGATGGTGGCGCGTGGCGACTTGGGCATCGAAGTGGCGCAGGAGCGCATACCGGGCATTCAGCGCCACATCATTCAGCGCGCCATTAACTTTCATAAGCCGGTCATCGTGGCCACGCAGATGCTGCAAAGTATGATTCATAATCCGAGACCAACTCGTACGGAAGTGACCGACATCGCTAATGCTGTATATAGCCACGCTGATGCGGTGATGCTGAGCGGGGAGACGGCTTATGGCGAATATCCGGTTGAAGCGCTGCGCGCTATGGCTACCATTGCGCGACAGGCGGAACGGGATATGGAAAAGTTCTCGCTCAGCGAGGTGGAGATTCCGCTCTCAAAGAACCCCGACGCGACGGAATTTTTTGCGAAAGAGGCTGTATCGGCAACTCATAAGATGAATTTGCGGGCTATTATTATGGATAGCTACACGGGACGCACGGCGCGCTTGGTTTCGAGTTTCCGCCCGACGACGCACGTGCTTGCCATTGCTTACAAAGCCAATACCGTGCGCCACTTGGCGGTCTGCTACGGCGTCTACGCCATTTATATGCCGATGAAGAGCTACGGCCACGAGTTTTTGCTGGCTGCATTGCGCAAGCTGCTTACGGATAGGATGATCCACGAGCAAGACCGCATTTGTTATCTCGGCAGTCAGCGAAAGGAGCAGAGTACGAGCTTTATGGAAATGAATATTGTGGGCAACTTGTTTGCAAAAGAAGGCCCCGAAAAGCTGAAGAATTAAAAGGCGCAACGCTTCCGCTCGGCTTTTGCGAGGAGGGAGTGATGAAGCGTCGGACACAATATAATAGCAGCGTGGCCGCAAAGAGGAGTTTGACTCTTTTTGCGGCCACGCTTTGCGTATGATCCTTATGCGACGGCTTATTTTACGAGCTTTTTCGTGTGCTCAATAAGCCATCGGCGGTCTTCACCCTTTTCGAGGAGAGGGAGTAAGCGGTTTCTGACTTCTTCATGATAAGCGTTGAGCCAATTGATCTCAGATTTGTTGAGCATCGAGAAGTCAATAGGGCGGGTATCAATCGGACATAGCGTAAGGGGTTCGAACTTAAGGAACTTCCCAAAAGCATTTTTGCGGGCCTTAACGGCGAGTAAGACGTTTTCAATTCTTACGCCAAAACTGCCGGCGATGTAGATTCCCGGCTCATCGGTGATGGTCATGCCTTCTTGAAAGCCAATGAGGGTATCGGCACGCTTGTTCTTGCGAATCTGCATCGGGCCTTCGTGGACGTTGAGGAAACTGCCGACGCCGTGGCCTGTGCCGTGGCCGAAATCGTAGCCTTCTTTCCACATCGCCAAGCGGGCTGCGGTGTCGAGTTGGAGGCCCGTGATGCCTTCAGGAAAGTGCATATCGCTCAGCGCTATGTGTCCTTTTAATACTAATGTGTACACGCGGCGCTCTTCTTGCGTGAGCGGGCCAAGGGCGATGGTGCGTGTGATGTCGGTTGTGCCGTCTTGGTATTGCGCACCGGAATCAAGCAACAAAAGTCCTTTAGGCTGAATCGGGGAAGCGGTCTCTTTTTCGGCTTCATAATGAACAATGGCGCCGTTAGGGCCATATCCGGCAATAGTAGCAAAACTTAGGCCGCGAAATTTTTCTCCTTTGGCGCGAAACTCGGCTAATTTCTCGCCGATGGTCCACTCCGTTTCGCCGCCTTTCGGCACGGCTGTTTCCAACCAACGCAGGAAGCGAACCAAAGCCACGCCATCGCGCTCCATCGCCGCACGAAATCCTTTGCGTTCGGCTTGGTTCTTGAGCGCACGCATCATTGCAACGGGCGAATCCACGATGGTATAATGGGTGAGCGTCTCCTTGGCCGCACGCATCACTTTACAGTTGACGCCGGAAAAGAAAACGACATTCTTTTGCGCTATCTCCGCCAAAAAATCTCTCCATTTATCGTAAGGAGCTACGTCGATGTTGGCTTCTTCCAAGTTCTTTCGCGCTTTTGTGGATAGGGAGTCGGCCGCCACGAAGAGCGTCGAACGCCCCGTCCGCGACAGCAGTAAATAAGCGTAGAACACGGGATTGTAGGCAATGTCTGCGCCGCGCAAATTGAGCGTCCAAGCGATTTCAGATAAGTCGGAAAGGAAAAGATAATCGTATGCGCCCATTTGATTTTGCATACTGCTGTGTATCCGCTCGATTTTCTCGATCGCAGATTCGCCTGCCAGCTTCAGCGGTTGGGCTTCGATGGGCGCAGCGGGCATCGCGGGGCGCTCCGTCCACACTTCATCAAAACAATCTTCGCTCAAACCAAAATCTATCAGACCTTCAGTCGCAAAAATTGCCTTATGAAGGCTTTCGGGCATCATTTCTTCTACGTAGCAAACTTTACTTCCTTCGGGTAAACGGGACAACCATTCGCAAGGCGTCGGCGTTTCGGCTTCTCCATCGCGCATCAGTTGGAAAGGCGTGCCGGCAAGTTCGTGCTCCGCTTGCAGGAAGTAGCGCGAATCAGTCCAAAGCGCTCCATCGGTAAGCGTCAGGACAGCCAAACCGGACGATCCGGTAAATCCTGTGAGCCATTCGCGGCATTTCCAGCGCTCTGCGATGTATTCACTGTCGTGTGGATCGCTCGTAGGAACGACAAGGGCGGCCGCACCAAGTTCGCGCATTTTCTGCCGCACGATTTCCACACGTTTTGAGATGATGTTGTTCTCCATAACGAATGATTTCTTAAAGATAATGGCAACGAAAGGGCCGAAATCTGCGCCCTTCGTGCTTTATAATACCATTTGTAATGCTATCCGCCGCTCCTAAATCTGCTCAAACAGACAGAGCGGCGGAATTATTTTTTACTTGATCGTCAATTTTAAAGTTTCCGTCCAGTTATTTTTGAATCGGCAAACCAACAGAAAAATCTTATTGCGTTTAAATGAGTAGCGGAATGTTAACGAGCGGGCGTTAAGGTCCGTCTTGTGCAACTTCAAACGGCCGTCAGTCGAATAAAGACTCACGGACGACAACGGTTGATTCGTAGAAATCTCGCATAGTGTTCCGTTTATCTTCGCCTGAATCTCCATCTGCTGCGCCACGGTCGGCGCTTCTTGGATATGCGTGTTGATAAAGAAGTTTGGATAAGGGTAACCATCGTTGATTTTAGCGTCAATCAACCAATGAGAGGCAAAATTCCAGCCCGCGTAAGTCGCTGCTTGCTTCATTTCGGCCGTCGTCTTGCCTTCGCAGTTGACGCTTTCGTGCGAGTAGCCGCCTACAGCCGCCAATTCGGGCGCTAATTCTTTATCGTAATAACAAGAATCAACGCTTCCGCTATACGATTTCGTGCCGATGAACCCGCCGGCCAAATCCTTCTGTTCAGCTTTTACCGCGCAAGCCGCATAAGAGCGAACGACGCGTGTATCCGTATAATCCGAAGATCCGATTAAGCCGCCCACGGAAGCGCTTCCCTCAACCGAAATATGGCTAAAGCAGTCCGAAACCGGCGTATCTTCATTCTTACCTACCAAACCGCCGACATAAGTTTGCCCTTTTATCGTCTTTTGTCCGGCAGAAGTCGGACTATCTCCATAAGATACGAAGCTATCACTGATTTTGCTGTGCGTAGCGTCGCCAACCAAGCCACCTACCTGGTTTCCGCCGTCGACGTTGCCCCAAAAACCGGAGTACTCAATACGACTACTGTTGAGATAAGCTACCAAGCCGCCTGCCATACGACCCATTTCTCCGTTATCAGGATTTACAATGTTCTTCACGTCAGCGTAAGCACGACAATTGCCAATTAATCCATCGAGGCACCAGCCTACCAAGCCACCGACATAATCAACGCCCGCAACCTTTCCAACCAAGCGACAATTGTCGACGCCCCCACCATTCATATAGCCGATCGCGCCACCGACAAAGAAGTGCGAAGCCTTCACGTCAGCCGCTTCGATCTGTACGTTTTCGATATGGCTTTCAAACGTATAGCCCGACAAAGCGCCCACGTTCTCACTACCTTCCACATCGAAAGTACGGAGATGCAAGTTCTTCATCGTAGCATTATCCGTATAACCAAAAAGTCCTTGGTAATCGGCATCCGGACGGCTACAATGCAAGTTTGAAAAAACATGGTTATTACCTGCTAAATGGCCGCGAAAGGCCAACTTTTTAGCAATACCATTTTTCATAAACATGCCGCCTATGGCTCTCCAGCCGTGGCCGTCGTCCCAATTTTTAGTATCGCTGAAATCAATATCTTGCGTCACCGAAAAATATTCATTGCGCAAGTCGTTGCCCGAATTTACCTGCTGCGCAATCCAGAGGAAATGCTCCGTAGAAAACACTTTGTAAGGATTTGCTTCCGTTCCGGCTCCTTCCGGGCATTGTGCAGCGTCATAATAACCCTGCGCGCTCACAATCGAAGTGCCCGCCGCAAAAAATAAGCAGAGCAGCAGCCAAGCACCACTTCGACGAAGCGCCTTATTCATTCGCTTCATCATTATTTAAAGACTACATTAAACGATTTTTCAGCCGTGCGCACAATTAGCGTTTCGCCGCGCATTGAAGCCGGCACGCTAATCTCCGCCTTTTGATCCTTTACGGCTTGCATGGCGAGCAACTTACCTGCTACATTATATACGAATACGTTCTTTGCCGTCGTCGTCACATTGATTTTTCCGGCAGTAGCATCCGTTTCAATACTTGTTTCAACCGGCGTTGCCACGCTATGAATCGCATCTGTATATTCTTCCATCGGCACTACTTTCACGTCCAAATTGCTAATGGCCATCAAGGTCAACGAATTGTCTACATAAAAGTCACCATCCGACAAGCGATATTCCTCGCCGTTTACCAACCAATGGTGCAATTCTACTTTACCATCCGGATTTCCTTCCGGAGCTACCTCAAAGAGAATGTGATCACCCGGTGTGCAGGTCTCTCCGGAAGCCAATTCCGGACTGTCGTCCAAGTTTCTGTTCTTGCAAGTCAAAACAGCCGTCTTCGGTTGTTCATACGTCACGGTGCGCGTTTCGCCATCTTTATAGAAAAGTACGGTTAAGAAGAAATCTTCAGGCACATTATTTTTATAGAATTGGTCCGGGCGTGCCGGAAAATAAGCACCTTCGCCAAAACTCCAAGCCAAAATGTTGTAACCATCTTTAATGCAAGGATCAAAGTAAGCGCCGCGATTCTCGGGCAACAGATAGGTCTTACCGTCGCTCTCGGCTTTAATGACACGACCAAAATCTCCCTGCTCTTCCACGTTGACTTCCGGCCCATTCGTGCCTTCTTCCGGCACTATAAAGGTGACGGGCACGAGCTTAACGACGTCAACAACAAGCGCCAAGTTCTTCGTCACATTCTCAAAGGTCTGTTCCGTCATACTATATGACTCGTTGATTTCCTCCATACTTGCATCGCCAAGTTTCGATTTCCATACGTAGACCACGTAGTTTTGTTCCGGAACGACGCTCACTCTCAATTTGCAGCCCGAATCAATGATATAAGATCCAGTGTCCTCTTCCGGCATCACTTCCTTTTCAGGATCTGAGCCAAGCGTCGTATAAACGTGAACATTGGAATTGAGTACTTCCGATTCAAAACTAAGCGTCACTTTACTTTGTGCCGCAAGATTCAAACTCATGCAAAACAATGCCATAAAGGCCATGCATTTAGCGTAGATTAGTTTCATATTATTAAGATTAATGGATAATAACCGCAAAAATACTAAACTATCTCAGATTTCCGTACTTAAGCTCCAAAATTTTAAGATTGAAGCAGACGTTTGCCCTACTTTTCCCGACAGCCCATAGCATCGACAATAAATATACTATATATCAAATCAATAAAAGCTCTACCCACAAACGTTCCCCATTGCCTTAAGTTTACACTATCTTTGCATATAAATAGAAGCACAATTGATGGAATTGACCGACAAATACAAGACCTACATCCTGCTCGAGCAAGGTTTGTCCGACAATACGCGCGAAGCTTATATGCACGACGTGGAAAAACTAATCGATTTCTTGCAACAAGAAGACATAGATATCTTAAATGTAAAGCTCGACGACCTCCATCGCTTCACGAAAGCCCTTTCCGACGTAGGCATCACGGCGCGTTCCATCAATCGCATCCTATCCGGCGTGCGCTCTTTCTATCATTTTCTCTTACTCGAAGGCTATTTGGAAACAGATCCTACCCAACTCCTCGAATCGCCTAAGATAGGCACTCACTTACCTACAGTTCTTACACTCGAAGAGGTTGATGCCCTGCTGGCAGTCATTGATCAGAGCACTACGGAAGGCGCTCGCGACCACGCCATCATCGAAATACTCTACAGTTGCGGCTTGCGCGTATCCGAATTGTGCTTTCTGCTGCTTTCCGACCTCTATCTTGACGAAGGTTTTATCCGCATTACGGGTAAGGGCAACAAGCAACGCATTGTGCCCATATCGCCCCGTGCAGTCAAAGAATTGAAAAACTGGCTACTTATCCGCCACGAAATTAATATAAAAAAAGGCGAGGAAGATTACGTCTTTGTAAGTGCCCGCCGCGGCAAGCATTTATCGCGCATTACCGTCTTCTACAACTTAAAGATATACGCAGCCGAAGCCGGCATCACGAAAAACATTAGTCCGCACACGCTTCGCCACACCTTTGCCACCCATTTGCTCGAAGGCGGCGCTAACCTCAGAGCCATTCAGATGATGCTGGGCCATACGGATCTCTCCACGACGCAGGTCTACACCAACATTGACCGCCGCTTTATTCGACAGCAGATCCTCGACCACTTTCCGCGCAACAAGCATTGACTTATCCACCGTTTTTTCTTCCCGCATATATAACAATATATGTTCTCTATTTTTTCTTTTAAAAAGAAAGAGATAAAACTATGATGTACATGATAGACTGTGGAAACTGTTAATAATTTTTTGACTTTGAATTTGCTCATTTCGTTGTCCACATTTTTATTTCATTTATCCACGTTATTATCCACAGATTAAAACCTTTGAAGAATCCCTTTCTTAAAAGCATTTCCGGAAGATTGATTGCCGGTTTATTCACAAGCCGTGGATAACTTTCAGTGTTGAAAAATAAAAGTTAAAAGTACGGTTAAAAACCACTTAAAATCCTATGGATAAGTGCTGCAAAACGGCTTTAATTTGTGGAAAACTGAAAGCGCATTGAGACCATCAGAAACCGTAGTTTTTCCAACCTTTATACAAGTTTTTTCAACGGGTTTTCCACCTACTTATCCACAGATTTCTGACAACGATCTATCCGTTTTTCGGCCACTCAAATTGCCATTATTTTGTTTCACCTCACGATAAAAAAGGTTTGCGCTCGTGAGAAAAAGAGCTTCATCTCACGATAATAAAGGTTTGTTATCGTGATGAAAAACCGCGCCGGTCAAATATTCGGCCTTTTGATAGCCGGAAAGCGCACAAAAAATAATGACTCGGAAGAAAAAGAAAAGCTGTAAGCCTCATCATAGGCCTTACTATTTTCTCAAATACAGAAAAGCATAAACGCCGGTAAGATGTGTTGACCGAGGTTTATGCTTATCGTGCCGTTAATCCTTGCTGGAAGGATCGAAAGCATAGTTGTCCGTTAAAAAAAAGCGAGTTGAGTCGGCTTTAAGCCTTATCGCGAAGGTTGAGTGCTTTGTTCTCCGCTGCTTCCATCAGTTGGCGCTCGCCCGGGCCTTTGTCGTTGATGCCACAAAGGTGCAAGATGCCGTGGATGATAACCCGATCAAGTTCTTCTCTATACGAGATGTTACGCTGCTCAGCATTGGTTCGGACGGTGACCAAACTGATGAAAAGGTCGCCGCCCAAGACGTTTCCTTCCGTATAATCAAAGGTTATGATGTCCGTATAATAGTCGTGGTTCAAATATTGTTGGTTGACCTCTAATATTTTCTCATCGTCGCAAAAAATATATGCGATCTCGCCGACCTCTTTTCCGTAAGTGGCGGCTACGCGGCGCACCCAAGCCGAATTGTTACGGCGCTTGATGGGCGGCATGTTTACGTTGACGGTATTGTAAGAAATCATCAGCTTTAATAGTTTGGTTGCTACACAACATGGCAGCACGGTTGACGATGGTTCGATGCTATTAACGATTTTCCTTTCCCAACGGTCGCGTTCAGAAAAGCGAAGGTTGCTCCGGCTGCGTGCGAGGCAGCGGGCGGTTAAGGTGCTTAAAGGCCAATTCAGTGACCTCACGTCCGCGCGGCGTGCGACGGATGAAGCCCTCTTTGATAAGGAAGGGTTCGTAAACCTCTTCGAGTGTACCCGGATCTTCACCGATGGCCGTGGCAATCGTACCTATGCCGACAGGTCCGCCTTTGAATTTGTCGATAATCGTCAGCAGAATCTTATTATCCGTATCGTCGAGGCCGTAACGGTCGATGTTGAGTGCTTCCAAAGCAAAGTTTGCGATTTCCGGATCAATCGTTCCCGTGCCCTTTACTTGTGCAAAGTCGCGCACACGGCGTAAGAGTGCGTTGGCAATACGCGGCGTTCCGCGACTGCGGCCGGCTATTTCCTTGCGTGCCTCATCTTTGAGCGGCACGCCCAAGATGCCGGCACTGCGCATAAGAATACAGCCGATAGTCAGTGCATCGTAATACTCTAAATGCAAGTTGATGCCGAAGCGCGCCCGCAAAGGAGCGGTCAGCAATCCGCTGCGCGTTGTCGCGCCAATCAATGTAAACGGATTCAAATCAAGCTGAATGGAGCGAGCAGCCGGACCGCGGTCGATCATAATATCGATGCGGTAATCTTCCATAGCCGAATAGAGATATTCTTCTACGACGGGCTGAAGCCGATGTATCTCATCGATGAACAAGACGTCGTGGGGCTCAAGACTTGTTAAGAGTCCGGCCAAATCGCCCGGCTTATCGAGCACAGGACCTGAAGTCAGTTTGAAACCTACGCCCAACTCGTTGGCAATAATATTGGCCAAGGTCGTCTTGCCCAAGCCCGGCGGGCCGTGGAGCAAAGTATGGTCGAGCGGTTCGCCGCGATATTTGGCTGCTTCTACGAAGACGCGCAAATTATCGACCACTTTCTGCTGTCCGCTAAAATCGTCGAAGCGCAACGGCCGCAAAGCGTTTTCAAAATCACGCTCTTGCGGCGTGGGTGAAACTTGTCGGGAGCGTATGTCGAAGGTATCTTCTTGCATAATCGTAGCGAAGATACGAAGAAAATTGTAGCCATAAGGTTTGAAATCCGCTCAAACTTTATTTTGACGGCAAGAAAAGGGTGCAGAAACGGCGCAAAAGGGGGAAAATAGTTGCTGAAGTAGATTGTTTTCAGACGCGTAAAAATAGAAAACAACTTGGTGTAGTGAGCCTTTTCCGTCTTAAAAAGCGGAAGAAAAGCGGGCGCTTACGGAAAAGGAGCATTGATGCATCATTAGCGCCTCATTCGATGCTGATTTCAACGTCGGACGTCGACATCTTTAAGACATAACGACCTTGAGCAAGGGGAATGGTTATTTCAGATTGCGCACTGAGCGTCACTTTATATACACATTGTCCTGACATATTATATATATGTATCCATTCAGCCGCGCTTTGTTGGTTGGTAATGTGTGCTACGCCTTTTTCAGCCTTTACTTCTATCATAGCTTGTTGAGTTTCGCTTGTTTGTTGTGCAATATCTTCCATAACGTGATGGTTTGCGTTTGAATTGCTTAAAGATTTTGTCCTTGCGTGTAGGTAAACAGCTTTTGTTTTTTCTGCTTTCTGCATTTTATCTGTGATGCTGCCATTGCCTAAGTCGCTCCGCAGCAACCGGCTGACGGATGAGACTGAAAAAATCGTTGTCCGTCAGCGCACCTCAATCGATGGTAAAATCGGCCGAATGGCAGATGCTGAATCAGAAACGATTTTTCATGATAAAAGGACTTAATTGAGTGAATTGGTTGCAAAGATAAGACTTTTATAGGATAAATGGAAGAATATAAAAGAATTTATTTGCTTGATGGAGGTTTAATATCTGTTTTACCCTAACAAACGCGTTTAGGTTAAAACTTATCATTTGATAGTTGAAATAGGGATTTTTTGAGTCGTAACTTTTATTTCGTCGGGAAATAAGCGAACTTTGCTGTGCTGAAATTTGCTTTTGAAGAGATTTCGTATGAAGTATGAAGAAATAGGTTTGCCGGGAAAACGCGGCAATACGTTTGAAGGTGCAGACGGCTGCGACCCTTTGCTGGAAGCCTACATTACAGAAATGATAACGCCGGAAGACGATTACCTGCACCGCCTCTATCGCGCCACGCAGACGAAGTTGCTGCGCCCGCGTATGGCTTCGGGACATTGGCAGGGGACGCTGCTGCGCTTGCTGACAAAACTCTTGCGACCGAAGCGGGTGCTGGAAATCGGTACCTATACCGGTTACAGCGCCTTAAGCATTGCGGCGGGAATGGAAGCCGACGGACTCATACGCACTTACGAGATCAATGATGAGCAAGAAGACTTCACGCGGCCGTGGCTGGAAGGTGCGCCTTATCCGCCGCGCATCGAATTGATCATTGGCGACGTCTTGGACTTGCTGCCCAAAGAAAATGAGGTCTATGATATGGCCTTTATCGATGCCAATAAGCGCGACTATTGCACGTATTACGATCTCGTATTGCCGCGTTTGCGCTCGGGCGGCCTTTTGCTGGCAGATAATACGCTCTGGGACGGACACGTGATCGATCCGGCCTATGATGATGATCCGCAAACAAAGGGCATACGCGAATTTAATCGTCGCGTGGCGCACGATGAGCGTGTTGAAACCGTCATCTTACCCCTTCGTGACGGCTTGACCTTGATTCGGAAAAGGTAAAAGGCATTGGTAGATAGTAAGAACTGATGATTTTCTGCGCTTTCCTTTGTGGGGCGCGCGGCAAGTACTACTTTTGCTTGCACATTGTCAAAAACTTAGGCCGGGCTAAATAGATGTAGGCCCGAATCGGTTAAAAGTAAGCATAATGATTCGCAAATTCGATTTCTTGGTAATAGGTTCCGGCGTGGCCGGAATGAGTTATGCATTGCAAGTGGCTGCTTCAGGAAAAGGAACAGTAGGGCTTGTCTGTAAAACAAGTATTGAAGAAGCCAACACTTCGAAAGCGCAAGGCGGCGTAGCTTCCGTGACGAATCGCATTGTGGACAACTTTGAGAAGCATATTCACGATACGATGGTGGCCGGCGACTATATCAGTGATCCGAAAGCCGTGCAGCAGGTGATTGAACGTGCGCCCGAGGGCATTTGCAGATTGGTTAGTTGGGGCGTACACTTTGATAAAAAAGCCGATGGCGAATTTGATTTGCACCGGGAAGGCGGACATTCTGAATTTAGAATCTTACATCACGCCGACGATACGGGCTATGAGATACAGCGAGGCTTAATTGAGGCCGTGCGCCGCTCGCCTAACATTACGGTAATGGATCACCATTTTGCCGTAGAGATCATTACGCAACATCATTTGGGCGTTGATGTGACGAGAAGAACGCCTAACATTGAATGTTACGGGGCCTATGTTTACAATCCGGAAACAAAGCGAATAGATACGCTGCTTTCGCGCGTCACGGTCATTGCCACCGGTGGCGTAGGTGCGGTTTATGCTTCTACCACCAACCCGAATATTGCCACGGGCGATGGTATTGCGATGGCTTATCGCGCTAAGGCGACGGTAAAGGATATGGAGTTTGTGCAGTTTCACCCGACAGCGCTCTATCATCCAAAAGAAACGCATCCGGCTTTCTTAATAACGGAGGCAATGCGCGGCTACGGCGGCATCCTGCGCTTGCCCAGCGGCGAGGAGTTTATGCAGAAATATGATGAGCGCTTGAGTCTTGCGCCGCGCGACATCGTGGCCCGCGCGATTGATCGGGAGATGAAGAATCGAGGCATAGACCACGTATGTTTAGACGTTACGCATAAAGATCCGGAAGAGACGAAACATCACTTTCCAAATATCTATGCCAAATGTTTGTCGATCGGCATAGACATTACCAAGGAGTATATTCCCGTTGCGCCTTGTGCACACTACCTTTGCGGCGGCATCAAGGTCGACTTGGATGCGCGCTCTTCGATCAATCGTTTGTATGCCATCGGCGAATGTGCTTGCACGGGCCTGCACGGCGGCAATAGGTTGGCCAGCAACTCGCTGATTGAAGCCGTAGTCTATGCGGAAAAGGCGGCGGAACACTCAGTAGCCCACGTAGACGAATATACATTCAATGAAAGCGTGCCCGAATGGAACGATGAGGGGACGATGACCAACGAAGAGCAGGTATTGATTGCGCAAGATGTGCGCGAAGTGGGGCAGGTAATGTCTAATTATGTCGGCATTGTTCGCAGCGATTTGCGCTTGAAAAGGGCTTGGACGCGCTTGGATCTGCTATACGAAGAGACCGAAGAGTTGTTTAAGCGCGTGAAGGCTACGCCCGACATCTGCCAATTGAGAAATATGATCAACGTAGGCTATCTCATTACGCGGCAAGCCATCGAGCGCAAAGAATCGCGCGGCTTGCATTATACCATAGATTATCCGAAGCACGCTTATGACGCTGACAGAAAAGGTGATCAGCAAAAGGCTTAAACGGCACTTATAATTTATCGACGACTATGCCCGCTTACGAAATACGTCCCTTGCAATTGCGCATCTTGGAGATTCTCCTGGCTGTAGATAAAGTGTGCCGTGCGCACGGCTTGCGTTATTATCTTTGGGCAGGGACGTTGCTTGGGGCTGTACGCCACAAAGGTTTTATTCCTTGGGACGACGATGTGGACATTTGTATGCCGCGTGCGGATTATGATACTTTGATGGCGCACGCTAAAGAATGGCTGCCGGCGCCTTACGAAGCGATGTCGGCCGAGACCAACGAGAAGTATCCGGGTAGCTTTGGAAAAATAATCGATAGCAGTACCACCTTAATCGAGCGTGCGCATTATGCTTACCTGAGCGGTATATATATAGATGTGTTCCCCATAGATGGCGTGCCGCAAAGCGTTTGGCGCCGCCGCCTGCATTTCGCGCGTTTCGAGTTTTACAAACGCATTGTCTACTTTCTTCATCGCGATCCCTACAAGCACGGCCGCGGCCCGAGCAGTTGGTTGCCGCTTTTATGTCGTAAATGCTTTACCCACGAAGGCGTGCAGCAGAAGCTTCGGCGATTGATGTTGAAATATACGTATGATGATGCCCAACTCGTGGCCGATTATGATGATGGTTTGAAAGGCGTTTTTTCTAAAGCGCTACTTGGAGAGCCTACGCCCGTTAGCTTCGAAGGACACGAACTAAAAGGCGTAGCGCAATACGACCGCTACTTGACGCAGAAATACGGGGATTATATGCAGATACCTGCGGCCAATCAGCAGCGCCAGCACAATTTTTACTATTTAGACTATAACCAACCCTATAGCGAGTATAAGGATCAGCGCAAATTTCGCCTATGAATCGCCTTCCTAAAGTTACGGTGATCACCGTTTGCCGCAATGCTTTGCCTTTGCTGCGCCATACCGTTGAGAATGTCTTGCAGCAAACCTATGCACCGCTTGAGTATCTCATCATTGACGGCGCCTCCACTGATGGTACGCCTGCTTATCTTTCTTCTCTGCAAGCCCCTTTGCAGTGGTGGTCAGCGCCGGATAAAGGCATTTATGATGCGATGAACAAAGGCGCGGCTCGCGCAACGGGAGAATGGGTGATCTTCATGAATGCCGGCGATTGCTTTGCTGCCACTGACGTCTTGCAGCGCATATTTTCCACGTCCCACACGGCGGATGTGATTTATGGCGACGTCTTAAAAGCTACTGCCGATGGTACACCCGTTTTGTCGCGTGCCCATCCCTTTAAGAATGCCCATCGTATGTGTTTTTGCCATCAAAGTTCGCTTGCCCGCATCGCATGTTTGCGCGCAACGCCTTTTGATATTAATCATCCCTTTTCAGCCGACTTTAAGTTTTTCAAACTATTGGGCCTTCAAGGCAAAACGTTTGCTTACGTCGACTTCCCCATTGCGCTCTTTGATACCGGCGGCATCTCTAACCGTCAACGCTCGAAAGGCCTTTATGATAACATCAAAGTCGTCAACGAAACCGACAGTTTCCTCGAACGCCTACGCCTGCTTCCCCGCCTGTGGTTTGTCTATCTTCTTTGTCGCTTACGCGGCAAATGATTGGGCGGCTTACGCATATATATATGTATGTGTAGCTTGAAGTCTTACCTACTTACTTTTGCCGACTAAGCACGCCCGCACAAGCACTTCATAGATACAAACAACCTTCCCGGCGCTCTATGCATCGGGAAGGTTGTTTTGTATTTGTTGGGCAAGAGGCCGCTTTGTGCCCCCATGATCCTTGTATGCGCAATGGGCTTTACTTGATGCGGAATTTGCCCGTGTTGTTTAAGTTTACCAGATAAGGCGCACCGGAGAATTTATCAAAGTGTGTCACAGATACCGAATAGCTTGGTTCAGAATAATTGTAGCGCAACTCGTCATCGAACGCCGCCGGGTTTAAATCCGTTCGCCCAAAACTTGTGCGTAAATATTAGCGTATTAGTTTGATTGGCTTAGGCGAAGTATAATTTCCTACTGATAAAATTCTGCCGATGCTTAGCTCAGCAAACAAAAATAGGCTAGAGCGTCGTGTATCTATCCCTTGAGAAAAAAATTCCAAGGTTATGAACAAAAATTCGCCCTATAGGAATTTTTGTTCACAGCCTTGAAATTGTGTAATGTCCTAGAATTAGTTGACAACTTTGGTTTCTTAATTTCATTCTTCTTT
>ERZ773031.32-NODE-32-length-72705-cov-16.764529_pt1 | contig 72705 bp, 67 predicted proteins | sample MGYA00511666_ERZ773031 | MGnify/ENA primary metagenome ERZ773031 (study PRJEB29015, sample SAMEA2738135) | human oral metagenome | biome: human oral; feature: human-associated habitat; material: saliva | place: China | collected 2250 ...
CGCCGAAAGTACTTAGGGGGAGGCCCCTTGGGAGGATAGGAAGCCGCTGATTAAGAGAGAAGAGAGAACTATGTTCTCTCTTCTCGTTCATAGGGGTATAGCTCAACTGGTAGAGTAGCGGTCTCCAAAACCGTTGGTTGAGGGTTCGATTCCTTCTGCCCCTGCCAAAATCGGAGGGGTAGAAGTTCCGGTGAGCTATACTCCTCGTCATGACTCGGTAGCTCAGCTGGATAGAGTGACTGACTACGAATCAGTAGGTCTAGGGTTCGAATCCCTACCGGGTCACCAAAGCGATACGGTCCATACATTTTGTATGGACCGTATTTTGCTGTTGTATCCAAATTAAAACAATAGGCTAATAAGATACGCTCAAAGTCGTCCCCAAAACTCAGTCAGTAGTGCGGCATAATTGGTTAAGGGTTGCTGTACACAGTTTTTAACATGCAGTATGTACTGTCCTTGCAATAGGTATAATCGTATAGAAAGAAAATTTCCGAATATGATTCAAGTAGTTTATTATGTATATTTGTATACACGAGCTACTGTATTGTATATGTATGATGAATATGATATAAATTAAGGTATGAGTATATAAGGGGGACTATTGTAATGGTAAAAAGTGTAGCAGCTCCGCAAGCAAGCGGAAAGTTTTCAGAAGATAAAATTTTCGGTGCCAATAACCGGGCGACGGCATTGGCTGAAAAGCTCGGTGCCGATGCGGTTATCAACGGGACTGTAGGCTCCATTCTCGATGAAGACGGTAATTTGGTAATGCTCAAGGTTGTAGAAGAAGCTTTTCGTGCCTTGTCTACGCGTGATATTATTGCCTATGCGCCTATTCAGGGATATGACGACTATTTGTCCGCCGTTATTGACCAGTGCTTTGGTGAATCCAAGCCTGAAGGTTATATTCGTGCCTGTGCTACGTCGGGCGGTTCCGGTGTCTTGCATCACGTTATTCATAACTATTCCGCTCCGGGAGATGAAATCCTGACCAGTGACTGGCATTGGAGTGCATACGGTTCCATGTGTCGCGATAACTGCCGAACATTGCGTGAATTCCTGCTACTTGATGATAAGGGACAGTTTAACTTTGCCGATTTCAAAGCTCATGTTGAAGATATGGCAAAGAAACAAACCAATATCGTTATTATTATGAACTCTCCGGCTAATAATCCGACCGGCTTTGCCTTGTCCGACTCCGATTGGGATGCCGTATTAAGCTTTTTGAAAGAAATCGTAGCCAATAAGGATAAAAACGTAATTCTTGTTCCTGATGTGGCATATTTGGACTATAGCGGTGAAAAACACGAATGCCGCCGCTTTTTCAAAAAATTCAGTAACCTGCCTGAAAATATTCTGGTTATTGTAGCCTACACTTTGAGTAAGGGTTTTACTATGTACGGCCAGAGAATGGGGGCTATGATCGGCATTACACCGAGTAAGGATATTGCCGACGAATTTGTAGCCATTAACCAATATTCAAATCGTGCGACGTGGTCTAATTCCAACAGTGCGGCCATGAAGGCTATGGTACATATTTGCAGTGACCCGGCACGGGTAGCCGAATTAGATAAAGAAAGAGCTGAATATTTCCACTTAATCAAAGAAAGAGCCGATTTATTTATGGCTGAAGCCGATGCTTGCGGCTTGAAATACTTACCGTACTTATCGGGATTCTTTATTACCATCCCTCTTATAGGCTCACAGGCTGTTGTTGACGAATTGGAAAAGGAACATATTTTCCTTGTCCCCTTGGGTAAGGGGATTCGATTGGCTGTTTGCTCTGTATCAAAGAAAAAGATACACGGATTGGCTGAAAAGATTAAGACGGCTTTGGATAAGGTCGGTGTCGTTCAATAGTATAGAAATAGACGGGCATAGCAAAGGGATAACCTTTGTTATGCCCGTTTTTGAAAGGATGGGAATATATGTTTAAGACAGTTGCCATATTGGGAATCGGAAATATGGGAAGAGCTATTGCCGAAGGAATCGGCCGCTCGCCGGACATGAAAAACGGGGATATCATCTTGTATAACCCTCATGCTCATAAAGCCGAGGTTGTAGCCGCAAATTTGGGGAACTGTGCCCGTATTGCATCTACACCGGGGGAAGCCGTAAAAGAAGCGGATTTAGTCATTATTGCCGTAAAACCTAAAATTATCGCTTCTCTTTTGGAAGAAATCAAAGGCAACCTGAAACAGGATGATATCCTTTTGTCAGTAGCTGCCGGGGTCACTTTGAAGCAAATGGAAGTCGCTGTCGGAACGGATAGAAAACTGGTAAGAGCCATGCCGAATACCCCTGCCGCAGTAGGTGCCGGTATGACCTCCTTGACGCCTAATGAACACGTGTCGGCAGAAGAGATATTGCAGATTGAAGAACTTTTTTCATCATTCGGACGGGCGGAAGTAGTGGATGAATATTTGATTGATGCTGTCATTGGAGTAAGCGGTAGTAGTCCCGCTTATGTATATATGTTTATTGAAGCCTTGGCGGACGGCGCCGTTGCGTCCGGTATGCCGCGGGACAAGGCCTATGTCTTTGCCGCTCAAACCGTAATGGGAGCTGCTAAAACCGTATTGGAAACGGGAGAACATCCGGGAAAATTAAAAGACGATGTTTGCTCTCCCGGCGGAACAACGATAGCCGCAGTTCGAGCTTTGGAAGAACGGGGATTTCGCAGTGCCGTAATGGAAGCCGTAATGACTGCAGCTGAGAAAAGTCAAGAAATGAGTAAAAATAAGTTAACGTGAATTGGTTCACAAAGTAGACTCAAAAGGTATGCATAAGATGGATAGTTAAAGATTAAGGTTGCAAAGTAGGTATATGCAAAATAAGGATAGGTGATTTACTAATGCATACCGGAAGGATATAATATAGCTGAAGCATGAGGGGACCGTAATGATATGGTGGTCTTTATGCTTAATAGGTACAGACGGTTTAAGGGCCTGTAAATTGTTATAATTTGCGACGGGCCGTCTCATTTATAGTAATATTGGAGGTAAAAGGAATGGCAAAAGGTTTGGTTACACCCGAAATTATTGAAGAATTAAAAAAGATTGTCGGTGAAAAATATGTATATACCGATAAAGATAAGCTCGATGCATACGGACATGATGAAGTAACGGATCCGCACTATATGAAGGAAGCTCAGGTTGCAGTTTTACCGGCAACAACGGAAGAAGTGGCAAAGGTTGTAAAATTGTGTTATGACAACGATATTGTCATGGTTCCCCGTGCTGCAGGAACCGGTCTGGCTGCCGGTGCCGTAGCTATTTACGGCGGCGTTATCATCTCCATTGAACGCATGAACAAGATTATTGAAATTGATAAAGAAAACATGGTTGTTGTTGCCGAACCGGGTATTACGACGGCGGCACTTCAGGAAGCTGTAAATAAAGAAGGCCTCTTTTATGCAGGCGATCCGTGTAGCGGGGACTCTTGCTTCATCGGTGGTAACGTAGCAACCAATGCGGGCGGTAACCGTGCTGTTAAGTACGGTGTAACGCGTGATCAGGTTATGGGTATTGAAGTCGTTACTCCGTCAGGTGAAGTCGTGCAGTTGGGCGGTAAGTTCCGTAAAAACGCTACAGGCTATATGCTTATGCATTTATACATCGGCTCCGAAGGTACTCTCGGTATTGTAACTAAAGTATTCTTAAAACTCGTTGCATTGCCGAAGTATGAAATGGACCTTCTGGCAGTATTCGATAATCTCGATGCAGCTATCGATTTGACTCCGAAAGTCATGAATGCGGGCATTACACCGGTTTGCGTTGAATTTATGGATAATGCGTCCATTAAGCAAGTCGAAGTATTCCTGAATGAAAAATTACAGCATTCAGATATAGGTAACTATATTATTATTCAGATTGCCGGCGACAGTGAAGACGTATTGGATGAACAGTGCGTTACAATTGACGAATTGGCTCGTGAAAACGGGGCTCTTGATGTCTTGGTTGCCGATAAAGACAAGATTTGGAAATCCCGTAAAGCATATTTGGAAGCAGACCGTCAGAGAAGTCTCGTATTCTCCATGGAAGACATTGTCGTTCCGATGACGGAAATTCCCGGTGCCGTACAGCAGATTTCCCGTCTCGGTGAAAAATATGATGTAGCTATGCATTGCGCAGGCCACTGCGGTGACGGCAACGTACATATCGATATTTTGAAAGACGATCGCTCTCAGGAAGAATGGGAAGAAATGCTTCCGAAGATTCAAAAAGAAATTTACGCACTTGTTTACAAGTTGGGCGGCCGCCTCTCGGGTGAACACGGTATCGGATACAAACGTGCTAAGTTGATGAAAGAATACATGGATCCCGTTGAAATGGAACTCATGCGTTCTGTTAAGAAAGCATTGGATCCGAAGAACATCATGAACCCCGGTAAGGTTGTAGATGTTAACGATGAAATTCCTGTAGAATAAGCGTATACGAAAAAGCAAGGGCTACGGTCCTTGCTTTTTTTATTGCAGTCTATATAGAAAAACAGACTTACGATTTTTGCAAGGTTATATGTGTTATGAAGCTTGTGCCTATGGTATAATGAGCTTCATAACATGTATAAGAAAGGATACTGAAATTGGAAGCTGAATTAATCACTGATATTTGGACTATTATACAGGTCATCTTACTTGATTTGGCCTTAGGCGGAGATAACTCTATTGTCATCGGCATGGCGGCGAAAAACCTGCCTCATGAATTACAGAAAAAAGCTATACTTTACGGAACGGCCGGAGCTATTGTGTTACGCTTTTTTATGGCCATGATAGTAGTCTACCTTTTACAGATTCCGTACTTACATACAGTCGGCGGATTATTACTCGTATATATCGGTATGAAGCTTATAGGCAAGCAAGACGTTGAAGAAGAAGCTCATGTAGAGGCCAAGGATTCTCTGGGCGGTGCTGTTAAAACTATTATTGTAGCCGATGCACTTATGAGTTTGGATAATGTTCTCGGTATAGTCGGTACGACCGGCGGCCACATGGGACTTCTCTTCTTCGGTATGGTTATCTCCGTACCTATTATCATTTTCGGCAGTACGGTCGTCATTAAGATTATGCACAAATTCCCCGTACTCATTTATATTGGCGGTTTGATACTGGGGTGGGCAGCCGGATCTATGGTAGGTGCCGACGAATATTTGGCTCTGGCGAAAGATACGGCCTTGTATGTAAAAATCGCTTTAACGTTATTAACGGTTCTCGGCGGTATTGCTTGGCAACGAATGGCACCCCCTAAAAGATAAGGGCTTGTCAGACCGTGGGGGTAGGCGGGTCCTGTCTTGACAAGGTATGGGAAACTTGATATTATAGTTAAGTCAGGTAACGGGGCGTGGCGCAGTTTGGTAGCGCGCTTGGTTCGGGACTAAGAGGCCGCAGGTTCGAATCCTGTCGCCCCGACCATATTCACATTGGATGTCATCCCGAGGCATAACAACACAATGTGAATCACCATGGAGAGTTGTCCGAGTGGCTTAAGGAGCATGATTGGAAATCATGTGTGCGGTGAACTCCGTACCCAGGGTTCAAATCCCTGACTCTCCGCCATACTGTAAGACAAGGACTGCATTTGCAGTCCTTTTTTGTTTGTCATATAGATAGGTACTTACACTCGTGGTTTGCATGAGGGGATTTATATAATTTTTAACGTGAAGCGATGGTATGACTAAAGAAGCGTATTCGGCTTTATTGAAAAATTCGGAGCTCATAATTTCAAAATTTAGGAAAAAGCTTGCTGTATTTGCGGACAACCTTAAAGTCAAACAAGTTAAAGTTATGACAACACCGGGTAATGTGTTCACAAGAGTTATTGACTGTTTTTTGACAGGAGCTGATAATAAGCCTGATGAAGCGTCTATTTTTTCGTGTCTTTTCACGATGAGTACACCAGTCTTGTACAGATGACCTGTTAATCATGTATAATAAAATAGAAATCATCGGTGTTAAAATAACTACATAGAGGAGAATGGATATGACTTTGTCTGATTGGATTCAAGAACATCTTTTTCAAACGTATGTGACATGGCATATGAAGAGTCCCCTATATAATAGTAAGGGGTTTCATATAGACGGGATCAATAATTCCCTAAAGGCCATGGAGGACGGGATTATTGCTTATACGGAGTTGTATCCTCCTCATGCCGTACAAGGGTGCACGTCTATGAAGGCTCGCATCGGTAAGAGTTCGACTATGATGGACCTTTATTTAGAGGTGGAGGGTAAGTGCTATGTCATTGAAAATATGACATACGCCGAGGGGATACAGATCATGCGAGATTTCGTGAAAAAACGTATCTTGCCTGAACAAAGCCGGTATGTGGAAACCGTAGAGTTTGATAAACATGCCTTGGAAGAGTCGTTTTCAGAGTTAGCACAGCTCTTAATCGGTGATTCTGAGCAGGTTAAGCAATTTATGTCCCGAGTTCGGGTGGATTCTATGGAACTCATAGATGACAGCTGGTATGACTTGTATGAGGTACTGTTGGCGTGTAACGTGGCTGCGGATTTAAGCCTGAAAATCGACAAAGAAAGTCTAGTGGATGTTGTAGAACGGTTGGCCGGACCCAAGGGGCTGAACGTTAACGAAGCGGCTTTGGATGAAGACGGATTTTCTACTCAATGGATTGAAGCGATTAATTCTTCATGGCAGGGATATAGCCTGATAGACATGGATATAGGAACGGATTACTACGTATTAATGGTTCTTAGTGATGAGGAATTTAAGAGAGCTGAAGCATTAAGTCGAATGCTTTTCCATAGAATGGTGCTTGCAGAAAAGGCGTAAAAACTTTTCGTAAAGACTTTAGTATTACTCTGATATATGTGAAATACGAGAAATTTGTTTGTGAATAGGCTTTGTTTGGCTTAATTATGGATTGAGCGAAAGCTCCGAAAATCGATATGATTTTCGGAGCTTTCGCTTTTATATTGTGTCCTTTAGCGACTTTGAAAAAATGAAAACCATGCACCGGAAGAATAACATACTGCATAACGTTTACGTATTAAAATACATTTATAAATTTTTGATTTTAAGGTGTAACGCTTAAAATTGAATTGATTAAGTATATAAATTATAAAGCATGGGAATACCGGGTTTTATATATACAATAGTAAATCGAACGAGGAAAATCTTTGCAAAAAAGTGATCTTCCGGAAGATATTTTTTTTTGAGACCCTTGTAAAATGGCGTTGTTGTCATAAAATATAAGATTGAAGTAGAAAAAAGTACGGATCTTAAATAAAAATTTCAAAAAAATATAATAAGCGGATACTGTTATCTAATACTGTAAGTATTGAATAAAAATAAAAGTAATGAACAAATGAATAAAACGCATATATTGTTGCGAAATTGTAAAGATTGTAATATTATAGAAACATAAAGAAAATTATTGCATGGGAGTGGGTGAGCTGTTATGAATGACAGATATGTGAGAACGCGTTTGGCCGTAGTTGCGGCTACTGTGTTACTGGGTACAACCTGTGGCGGTTTTACGGCCTTGGCGGCACCGGCCGCCAATCCGGCAGGAACCGGCGACGGCGTAGCCATCGGTACGGGGAGTTGGGCTCCTAAGGCGGAAAATGTAGCTATCGGTGCGGGAACGCGTATTGAATATTACGGCGGTGTCGGACAGCCTTCGACGGGTGATATTGTAATCGGCGGCGACGCTCATACGAACAACTATGCCGACCAGGGCGGCGGAATTGCTATCGGCCATAAGGCTTTTGCCGAAAGTCCGGTAGGTAGCCAAGAATTGGCTTATGATTTCGGACAGTCGGGGATGACTACATCCGGGACTGCCGGGCCTCATCCTGAAAATATGGTAACGGGTATTGCCATCGGTAAAGATGCATATACTCGCTCGGGAAGCGTTATGGTAAGCACTCATAACTATCGCGGTAATATCGGTGATATTACGGTTGATACAGGTTCTGTAGCGAATATGCGCAATTATAATATTAAAACCGATGCTACGACAGTAGGCACGAACAGCTTTAATAATGCGTCTTTCGGCGTGGTCAACGGAGCTTATTCGGCCATTACGGGTAAAGACTATAGTAAAAACTTCGGGGCTACCATTACGGGGTCTTTGAACAGTATTGAATCGGAAACGGTTGCTAATAATGATGCAGGTGTTGCCAACAGCATTGTCGGGTTGGCCAACAGAACTCATAATACAAACGGGTCGTTGATCTTCGGGGCAGGCAATGAAATCACCAATTCCATCGGCAGTTTGTCAGCACCTGCAGGCGGGGCACCTTCGCCCAAGGATTTGGCTGATACGCTACGGACGGCCGTACAAAATGCCGACGGTGGCGGCTCGACGTTGGCTATGGGGATGGGCAATAAGGCAGATTATACCTTGGGGTCTCAGTTGTCGGGCGTGAATAATACCTTAAAGGGAACCTCTGCCGCTTCCGTGAGCAAATATAATTTGTTGAACGGCTATAAAAACACGGGTACTGATGTGAATCATGTGTCGGTTGTCGGCTCGGAAAATACGATAAGCAATACAGATAATGCCATTGTCATGGGGGATAAGCGGACGCTGACCCATGCAAACGGAAGCATCATTTTAGGTTCGGGGAATTCGGCTCTTACGACAAGTGTAGGCAATGCCGTATCCGTCGGGTATAATGCCAATGTATTGCAAGCCGGCGGTGTGGCTATAGGTGCTAATTCCGTGGCTTCCGTGGCTGCCGGTGCCGTAGGCTATGATCCGCATACCGGAGGCGTTTCCTCTAATTCGTCGTCTACGTGGAAGGCGACGGACGCGGCCGTTTCCGTCGGCAACGGAACAACCGTGACGCGTCAAATCACAGGTGTTGCAGCCGGCACGAACGATACGGACGCCGTCAACGTGGCCCAACTTAAACGTGTTATTGCCGGTACGACGATTGTAGATAATACTCTGGTAAATCGGCTGGGAAATCGTGTGAATCGAGTCGGGGCCGGTGCCGCCGCTTTAGCAGCTCTTCACCCCTTGTCATTTGATCCGGACTACAAATGGGACTTTGCAGCCGGTTACGGTAACTATGCCGGTGCCAATGCCATGGCTGTAGGTGCTTACTATCGCCCCAATGAAGATATTATGTTCAGTATGGGCGGCTCCTTCGGAGGCGGAGAAAACATGATGAATGCCGGCGTAAGCTTTAAGCTCGGCCAAGGAACTCATGTAAAACGGTCTGCATCGGAGTTGAGCAAAGAAGTAGAAGAGTTGAAGTCTATTGTAAAAGCTCAGAGCGAGGAAATTCAGGCTTTGCGGGCTAATCAGGAGGCTTTGGCACAAGCTGTGGCAACTCAAAAATAGGCCTTAAGATCAAGACCCCTCTTGATTGTGAAAGGATATAATAAGTGGCAGAAAGCCGCTGACAGGGCGTATATCGTCGTGTCGGCGGCTTTTTGCAAGTTCGGGGACAATGGGCGTATAATAAAACGCATCCGAACTATGGAAAGGAAGATTTTATGAATAGGATGAATCCTTATGTATATATGTTTTCACTCGGTCATTTTTCCGTTGACTGGGCGCAAAGTGCTTTTCCCGCCTTGTTACCCTACTTCATAACGCTTTGCAGCCTGTCTTACAGGGATGCAACGGCTCTTTTATTTGCCAACATTCTTTTGGCATCGGTTACTCAACCTATTTTGGGATATTATTCCGACAAGGTGTCCAAACCCTGGTTTATCCCTTTCGGCGTTCTCCTGAGCGGTCTTTCCCTTACCGCCTTGGCTTTTACGGATAATTACTCGGTTATTTTTATATGCTCTATGTTGAGCGGCTTGGGGTCATCTATATACCATCCCGAAGCGGCCCGTATGGTTAATGAAATATCGGGAGCCGTAAAAGGCAAGGCTATGGGGACATTTTCCGTCGGCGGCAGTGTGGGATTTGCTGTAGGACCCATTATAGCCGGCTTATGTGCCTATGCCTTTGATATTCACGGGCTGGCGGTTTTCGCAGTCGTCAATACCGGCTTGGCCTTATTTCTCTATCATCATTTGCCGAAGGTTTTGGCACAAATCAATAGGAATGAAACTGTTGAAGAAACGGTTACAGGTAGGATAGAAAAACGAAATGATTGGTCTTCTTTTAGTCGACTGACGGTCGTCATCTTTGCTCGTTCCATAAGTTTTGCCGTTTGTAATGCCTTTATTCCCCTCTTTTGGGTCAAGGTGTTGGGACGTACACCGTCCGAAGGGAGTCTGGCTTTATCCCTACTCTTTGCCATAGGCGTTGTCGGCACCTATGTGGGTGGCCTTATTGCGGATCGGACAGGTTTTGTCAAGGTAATGCGTGTAGCCATTACGCTTATGGTACCGGCCATGTACTTTTTCGTTCACAGTACGACGGCTTTGGAAGGCGCACTCTTTATCGTACCTGTAGGACTGACCTTGTTTGCTCCGTACAGTGCTATTGTCGTGCTGGGACAAACCTTTTTGGGTAAGAATGTGGGCTTTGCCTCAGGCGTAACCTTAGGTTTAAGTATTACTATAGGAGGGCTTCTCACGCCGTTGGTCGGTTGGGCTGCCGATATATGGGGGATTCCGACGGCTTTACAAGTCTTGTGGATTTGTGCGGCCATAGGAGCGATTTTCACTTTTTCAGTGCGAGAACCCAAGGATGCGGCATGAGCAAAATGATACAGGTTGCATGTATGATTTCTGAATCCGTATGGCAATAGGAGGAGTATCTCTAAAATTCATCTTTTTACGGTTTTTCTTTTTCTTCAATATGGTATAATAGCAACCGTAAAAAATGGTTTTGTGTGCTTTAAAGGGGACTTTATTATGACCATTGAATCCTATATTGACTATACGAACCTTAAGCCCGATGCAACGCCGAATGATATTATTCAACTTTGCAAAGAGGCTAAACAGTATCGATTTGCGTCCGTATGTGTCAATTCGTCGTATGTGCCGCTTGCCCGACGTGAACTGGCCGGATCGTATGTGCGTATCGTTTCGGTTGTAGGGTTTCCTCTCGGGGCGGTGGCTTCAAGTATTAAGGCGGCTGAGACGACCTTTGCCATTGCTAACGGCGCCGACGAGATCGACATGGTGATTAATGTAGGGCAAGTAAAGGCCCGCAATTGGGATTATGTTGCCGACGATATCAGCGGTGTCGTAAAGGCGGCGAACGGCCATATTGTCAAGGTTATTTTGGAAACGGGACTTTTGGCGGATGTGGAAAAAGAAGAAGCTTGCCGTGTGGCAGTAAGGGCAGGGGCACGGTTTGTTAAAACATCGACAGGATTCGGTCCGGGAGGGGCTACGACCGATGATATTCGCTTAATGAAGAAAATTATCGGACTACGTGCTTGCATTAAAGCTTCCGGAGGTATTCGCGACTATCAGACGGCACGGACTATGATTGCTGCCGGAGCCGATCGCATCGGAGCCAGTGCCGGCATTGCCATTGTAGAAGGAGAAGCCGTTGACAGGTCATAAAAACGATCTGGAAGCCTATGCCGCCCTTGTCGGGGCGGCTCGTTTTGCTAATAAGACCGTTTCTACAGAGACTGCCCTGCCCGTAGAAACGGTTACTGCCGCTGACTGTCGGTCTTCCGTTACCGTCTTGGCCAGCGGTAGCGGCGGGAATGCCACCTTAGTGTGTTGCGGTTCTACAAAAATTCTTATCGATGCGGGGATCAGCTATCGACGTATTACGAACGCATTGGCGGCACGAGGTTATAGGCCGGACGATATCGATGCCCTTTTTCTGACACATGAGCATACGGACCATGTACAAGGATTGCCGATTTTATTGAAAAATACGGATATGCCCGTATATACGACGGAAGAAACGTGGCATGCCTTGGGAAAGACGGCAGTCTCTGCACCGGGACGCTTTGTACCGTTGACGAAACGAGTCGGCGTGGGTGATCTTTATGTCGTACCCTTCGAAATTCCGCATGATGCGGCTCGGCCCGTAGGTTATGCCGTTTATGACGGGCAGACGAAGATTACCTATGCTACCGACTTGGGATATGTCACGCCGGCCGTAAGGGGAGCGGCTTCTCATGCGGATATTCTTGTATTGGAAGCCAATCATGATGAGAATATGGTGCGCCAAGGGCCGTATCCTTATCGGTTGCAGCAACGCATACTCGGTAGTTACGGACACTTATCCAATGACGCGGCTGCCGACTTGTTGACGCAGTTGCCGCAAAAGAAGAGGATGAAGGTTCTTTTGGCACATAGAAGTGATAAAAATAATGAACCTGCCAAGGTCATTAAAACTATAAAAAGTAAGTTCGAACGCAGCGGTAAAGCTCTGGGTCAGGATGTGCTGGTAAGATTGGCATGTAAAAACAGCGCCGTTCGTTTTGACGATAAGGGGGAGCATGATGAGTAAAAAATCTACGGCAGCCGTAATAGCGGCCGTCATTCTTATAGGGGCCGCCGGCTTCGGCGGTTATTATTTACACGACAGCCTGAAAGGTACCAATCCGGTTCCCGTACAGGTTCAAACTGCAGACGGTAAGTCTGAAACCTTGTCCAACGCCCGCAATACGGCTGTTGTGCAGGCCGTAAAAAAAGTAGGTCCCGCTGTTGTAGGTATTACGACGAAGGTATATAATCGCGATATTTTCAATCGTCCCGTTCAGGTCGGTGAAGGCGTTGGGTCGGGTATTATATTCGACAAGGACGGCTATATCGTTACGAACAATCATGTAGTAGGTAATAATAAAACAGTTAACGTATCCTTGGCCGACGGTCGGACCTTTGAAGGTACTGTCGTAGGTACGGATGCCCGAACGGATTTGGCAGTGGTTAAAATTACGGCGGATAATCTGACTGTTGCAGCCTTAGGTGACAGTGATACTCTTCAAGTCGGTGAGCCGGCTATTGCCATCGGCAATCCGTTAGGTCTCGAGTTCCAGGGAACGGTAACGGCCGGTGTCATCAGCTCTTTGAACCGTACGATTGTCGGTGAAGGCGTACCGATGGAACTGATTCAGACCGATGCGGCTATTAATCCCGGCAACTCCGGCGGAGCTTTGGTTGATGCCGACGGAGAGGTAATCGGCATTAACAGTGCCAAAATAGCTAAAGAAGGCGTTGAAGGACTCGGTTTTGCCATTCCTATCAACACGGCTCGCCCTGTACTGGACGCGCTTATTAAAAACGGTCGTGTTATTCGCCCTTACCTGGGTTTATACGGTTTGGATAAAGCCATGGCGGCTCGTTACGGTATGGATTTAGGAGTCAAAGGGATTTATGTATATCAAATTGTCGTCGGAGGGCCTTTGTACGGTTCGGGTATTCAACGAGGCGATATTATTACGAAAATAGATGACAAGCCTGTCGATGACTATACACAGTTACAAAAAACAGTCGAGTCGTATCAAGTCGGAAATACGGTAAAAGTAACCTATATGCGGGGAGATTCGGAACAGACAGCCGAAGTAACCCTTCAGGAACTGGCACCCCAGACGGATAGTGATAATTAATGAAATTTCATATTATCGGTAGCGGTAAGATTAAAGAGAAATACTTGACGGCAGGCATTGACGAGTTTTTAAAACGACTTAAGCCGTACGGGCAGGTGCAAATTACGGAAATAGGCGAAGAACGGATGCCCGACAATCCTTCGGCAGCCGAAAAAAAGCAGATTCTCGACAAAGAAGGAGAACGGTTGCTGAAAAATGTACGTCCCGGTTCATATCTTTTTGTTCTCGATGTGCAGGGAGAACTTATTTCGTCGGAAGAACTGGCACAGGCTTTTGAGGACTTGTCGTTGCACGGATGCAGTGAGTTTACCTTTCTCATAGGAGGTCCCTTCGGGTTGTCCGATGAAGTCCGCCGAAAAGCCGACCGTTGTATTTCTTTCGGTCGCATTACGCTGACACATCAAATGATTCGTATGATACTGACGGAACAAATCTACAGGGCTGTAAAAATCATGCGGCACGAGCCTTATCACTTATAATTACAGCGTGTATATCTATTTTTTGTAAAAGATAGTATAATAAAGGTACAAACGAAGGTTTCGATTTACAGTTCGGAACGAAGGGGTGGATACTATGAGCGAACGCAAAGCAATGGATATTATGGAAAAGGTTTTTGTAACGGCCGATCCGAGTACAACCGTCTTGGATTTAATCCAGTTATTCATTAAAAATAAGATTACGTCTATTCCCATTGTTAACGATGACGGCACCTTAGCCGGTATTGTTACGGATGCCGATTTGCTGTATAAGAAAATCAAGCCACATGTGCCGCACTATGTCAATCTTCTCGGGGCCAGCATTTACTACAACGGCATCAGTGAATACGATAAGAGCTTTAAAAAACTCATGGCCAGTACGGCTAAAGAATTGATGACTAAAGACGTTATCATTGCGGCTCCCGATGCGGATGTGGAACAGTTGGCAGGCGTTATGGTAGCAGAGCACCTCAAGGTCATTCCTATTGTAGACAATAAGCGTTGTGTAGGTGTCGTTACACGCCGATCTATTTTGGAAGAAATGCATAGAGAATATGAAGAAGAAAAAGCCTAGGTACATTTTATAAAAAACTGTATTGTATGTGCGGACACTTTCCCATGAAGGTGTCCGCCTGTTTTGTATATAAGGAAGCGGATTTACGCTCTTTCTACAGGCGATTTAATTGGTTTGAGAGGGTATTTGTGGTATAATTCGGTCATATGAATAATGGAATATTTCAGAGAGGCAGGGCTGTTGATGGACTCGAAAGAATTAGTCATTGTCGTCGATTTCGGCGGGCAATATAATCAGTTAATAGCACGACGGGTCAGAGAGAATCATGTATATTGTGAAGTCTACCCGTATCATAAAGCGGTTGAAAAAATTAAAGAACTGAAGCCTCGCGGAGTTATTTTTACAGGCGGGCCGAACAGTGTATATGAAGAAAAGGCACCGCATATCGATGCCGCCGTCTTTGAACTGGGTGTGCCCGTTCTGGGATTATGCTACGGCATGCAGATGATGGCATATCTTCTGGGCGGAACTGTTAAAGAAGCGGATAAGCGGGAATTCGGCAAAACGGAAACAACTGTGGATACGAAGTCCCTTGTCTTTAAAGGCTTGAAAGAAAAAGAAATCGTGTGGATGAGCCATACGGATTATGTAGCCGAAATTCCTGAAGGCTTTAAGATTACGGCTCATACGGAACACTGCCCCGTAGCCGCAATGGAAAATGCGGACAAGAAATTGTATGCTATGCAATACCATCCTGAAGTGCTTCATACGGAACACGGCAAGGAAATGTTGCATAACTTCCTCTTTGAAGTATGTAAATGCAGCGGCACATGGACGATGGCAAACTATGCCAAACAAGCTGTTGAAGACGTGCGTCGGACTGTCGGTGCCGGTAAGGTCGTACTGGCTCTTTCAGGCGGGGTCGACAGCTCTGTGGCGGCGGCCTTGATTTCCCGTGCCGTTGGCAACCAATTGACCTGTATTTTTGTTGATCACGGTTTAATGCGAAAAAATGAAGGCGATGAAGTTGAAGCGGCCTTTAAGGATTCGGGAATGAACTTCATTCGCGTCGACGCATCGGACCGATTCCTGTCTAAATTGGCAGGTATTTCCGATCCCGAAAGAAAACGTAAAACTATCGGCGAAGAATTTATTCGCGTCTTTGAAGAAGAAGGACGAAAAATCGGTGCCGTCGACTTTTTGGCACAAGGCACGATTTATCCCGATGTCATCGAATCGGGCGCCGGTGATGCGGCAGTTATTAAAAGCCATCACAATGTAGGCGGCTTGCCGGCTGTTGTAGACTTTAAGGGTCTTATTGAACCGCTACGCAATCTCTTTAAGGATGAAGTTCGCGAACTCGGTGAAGAACTGGGTTTGCCGGACTATCTCGTATGGCGGCAGCCTTTCCCGGGACCGGGACTGGCCATTCGCGTTATGGGCGAAATTACAAAAGAAAAACTGGACATCTTGCGTGATGCCGATGCCGTTTTTAGAGAAGAAATTGCGGCGGCAGGCCTTGATCGTTCTATAAACCAATACTTTGCCGTCTTAACGAATAATCGGTCTGTCGGCGTTATGGGCGACTTCCGCACATATGACTATACCTTGGCCTTACGAGGTGTAACGACAACAGACTTTATGACGGCTGACTGGGCGAGAATTCCCTATGACGTACTGGATAAAATCTCGAGCCGTATCGTTAACGAAGTAGAACACATTAACCGAATTGTGTATGACATAACAAGCAAACCCCCTTCCACGATTGAGTGGGAATAGAGTAACAAATATGCTTCTGTGATAAAATCGTTGAAAATACAGCATTTTGGCGATTTTGACGTAGCGAAATTCTCGAAATGATACTATTCTGATACTAAAAAGTGGAAATAGTAGGTTCAAAAGGGAGTTGTTGAATTTAGGTGAATTGTTTAGAAAGCCTTCCATCATTTTGGTGGAAGGCTTTTGTGAAAATAGTGGGTGATAAATTTGATTTTGTAGAGGTGAGAAAAATATAATGGCAACATATTCAACTTTAATCGAAATAATATAAAATTACGAGGAGATTACAAGATTGGACTATAGTCAAGTAAATAGACACGATTTTGAAAAATTACTGGGAGTATCAGAGTTGTGACTCCCAGTAGAGCGCTTCCATTTCATTAGGAGTTAATAAATTCAGCGAACCATGCGGCCTTTTGGAATTATAGAAGCCTTCGATGTATTCAAAGACGGAGAGCTGAAGCTCTTGTAGAGAGTGATAGGTCCTTCTGTTGGTTTCTTCTTTTTTCAGATATTTGAAGAAACTTTCGCAGCAGGCATTATCAAAAGGATAGCCCTTATTAGAAAAAGACTGCACAACATTTAGAGAATCCCAAAGCTGCCGAAACGAGAAAGAAGTGTATTGGGTTCCCCTATCAGAATGAAACATTAAGCCCTGTGGACGTTTTCTTGCTGTATAGGCTTAAAAAAGTAGTTCTAACCAATTCAACATCAGGGTTTCCAGAAATGTGCCAGGCAAGGATTTTTCTTGAAAATAGGTCCATGACAATGCAAAGATAGTACCATTTCCCGGATACCTTGATATAAGTGAAGTCACTGGCCCAAACGATATCAGGGGTCTTCTGGTTAAAATCCTGCTGCAGATAGTTGGTACCGCTTCCAGATTCTTTGTGTTTGTAGTTCCTAAAAGGATGATCCGTAGACATACGAGGGAGCCGCAGAGTTTGCATCAGACGGTACACCCTGCCAACACTGATGTGGGTGCCATAATCACGCTCAAGGATAAATGCAATCTTATAAGCTCCTAATCGTTTGTCATAATCGGAGTAAATTTGCAGGATCTTTTTTGCAATCTCCTGGTTTTCTTTTATACAAGGTGCAGTAATCGTGGAGAAGTGCTTGTAGTAGGTGCTACAGTTTACTCTAAGTACTCTGCATAGAGTTTTAATATTATGCTGGAAACGGAGCTTATAAATGACATCTAGTCGTTGTCTGAGTGTGACGTGAAGATGGCAATCGATTTTTTTAAGATGAGGTTTTCCTCCTCCAGCTGAGCATTTCTCTTTTGAAGATCTTTGATCTGTTTTGCAGTCAAGATTTCGCCATCATTGGTTTTAATTTCGGAATAGAGTCGAATCCATTTGCCGAGAGCAGATAACGAAACGCCATACTCTTTGGAGAGGACTGTCTGAGCTTTGCCGTTGTTGAATAGAGCAACAAGAGACTTTTTAAAGTCTTTATCATAACGCGGTGAAGAAGCCATGTAGATACCTTCTTTTTAGTGTCTATAATTATAGCTTGATAAGTTTATTAATGTGTCTACTTATTTAATATAGATCCAATATTACTATTGTGACAGCCGAGAGAGGAGGCTTATCAGCGAAAGATACAACGAAATTCAACGCTCAATATCCAAAACTATCGGTTAAAACTACTACGGATTTTCATAATAGATTTTTAATTATAGATAAAACAGAGGTTTATCATATTGGAGCTTCCATCAAGGACGCAGGTAAAAAGAGCTTTGGAATTACTAAAATAGCAGATAAAGACTTGATTCAAAGTCTTTTAAATAAGGTGAGGTAGAAGTATGGCAAATTTATCTAAAATCAAGCGTGAAAAAATGCTTGATTATCTTGAAAAATTAAAAGAAATCAATAATGATGATGAAAATATCCGTGCTATAACGGAGATTGAAAATGCACTTAATGAAAAGAAATATGGTCTTGTATGGGAAGAACATTCAGAAAAAGTCGATGAAATGCTGGAACACAATATCCCAATCTTTATAGAAGATGAGACGAGAAAAATTACAGCAAATGAAGATGAAGCATATAACTTTTTGCTCGAGGGGGATAATCTTCATTCATTAAAACTTTTGGAGAAGACACATAAGGGTAAGATTGATGTTATCTATATAGATCCGCCATATAATACGGGAAATAAGGATTTTATTTATGATGACCATTTTGTTGATAAAAAAGACGGATATTCTCATAGCAAATGGCTATCTTTTATGGAGAAAAGATTGAAAATAGCTAAGGAATTGCTAAAAAAGAATGGAATAATCCTTGTTTCAATAGATAAAAATGAAGGTTTTCAATTGAAACTTCTAATGGATTCCATATTTGGTGAAGATAGTTTTGCTGCTGATTTGCATGTTGAGACATCAATAATTGGTGGACCTAGAAGAATTCCTGCAATGCAGGGGAGTGTTGTCAAGACCACGGAATTTATTTTTGGTTATACTAATGGAAATGACACTAAAATAATGAGAACACCAAAATATGACTATTTACAAGGATATGATACACACTATTCTTTGTTTTATGATGAAATAGAAGATAATCTTATTCCTTTTGTAGAAGTGTTAAAGCGAACGGGATTTGCAGTTAGCATTTTTGATGCATTGGATTTAGCGGTCTCTCTAAAAAATTTAGGTAAAGTCATAGATTGTAGCAATAAAATAAGAGAGTGGTTATACAGTGATAAAATAGCAAAAAATTTATTCCGTAAAGGTGATGATGAGGTTATATTGCCTGAAAATTATGCTATTGAGAAAAGGAATACTGTAATTACATATAACGGGAAGAAATGTTTAATTGACAATAATGCCAGTTGTAAAATTCTTTTTTCATATGCAGATAGGATTGGAAAATGTGATGATTATTTTTCGAATTATGGAGAACGTGCAGTTAGAGGAAACCTTTGGAAGGGCTTTTCAGCTGATGGAGGTAATTTAGCAAAAGAAGGCAAGGTATCTTTTAAGAATGGAAAGAAACCAATAAGATTAATAAAGCAGTTAATTGATTCTGTCGAGAATTGCGATAGCATTACAGTTCTAGACTTCTTTGCAGGGTCCGGTACTACAGGTCATGCTGTAATGCAACTTAACAAGGAAGATGGTGGTAATCGTAAATATATTCTTTGTACAAATAATGAAAACAATATTTGTGAGGAAGTTACTTATAAAAGACTTAAGAATATTCAAGAAGAATTACCACATAACCTGAAATATTATAAAACAGAGTTTATACCAAAATTTTATGATTATGAAGAAAGTATCTCAGAGAAGATGATGAAGCATATAAGAGAGTTAATTGAGCTTGAATATTCTATCGAGCTTGATGGCAAAAAACACATTATCCTTGACGACGAAGATGAGCTAGATGGGAGAATATCCAAGATTGAAAAAGGTGGAATATTATTTGTGCGTTCAGGTATATTCCTATCACGTAGCAATCAAAGAATACTTGAAGAAAAGGACGTTGGCATAATTGAAATTCCAGAATATTATTTTAGAGAAGAACTAAAGGAGGTTGGCGAGCTATGATAGATATTAAACTTAAAAATTTTCAAGAAGATGCCGTTGACTTCTTATTTAGCAAAACAACTGACAGCAATTCCAAACCTAAGATTGTTATGCAGAGTCCGACAGGCTCCGGCAAGACGATTATTTTGGTAGCCTATATTGAAAAATATCTTGATTTCCATAAGGATAGTGTAATTTGTTGGTTTTGTCCGGGAAAGGGAGAACTTGAAGAGCAATCGAAAGAAAAGATGAAACGTTTTGCTCCGACGCTAAAGACCGGCAATGTTTTTGATATTTTGAATACGGGATTTGAAAGTACAACTACTTATTTCATCAACTGGGAAACGATTATAAAAAAAGATAATACCGCCATAAAGGATAGTGAAAGAAAAAATCTTTTTGAACGAATTAGTGAAGCCCATAATTACAACTTAAATTTTATTGTCATCATTGATGAAGAACATCAGAATAATACTTCAAAAGCAGATGATATTATCTCAAGCATCAACGCAAAATATGAAATTCGTGTATCAGCAACACCGAATAAAAGGGTTGTTGGGGAATTTTACGAAATCCCAGAGATTGATGTAATAAACGAAGGACTTATTACAAGATTTATGTATATCAATGATGGACTTGATACCGCTCACGTTGAAAATACATTACATGAAACGGATATTTTGTTAGAGAAGGCTGACGAAGTCAGAAAGAAAATTGCTCAAGCCTATATTGATGAAAAAGAAGATATAAGACCACTTGTGTTAGTTCAATTCCCTAATTTGAATGATGACCTGATAGAACATGTGGAAGAAAAGCTGAATTTAATGGGCTATTCCTATGAAAACAAGCTTCTTGCAAGCTGGTTTTCGGCAGAAAATAAAGATGATAAAGATAGAAAATCCAAGAAAATAGGGAAAATAAATATCGGAACAACAGATGAGGATAGCATTACGAAATTAAATGCTACACCTGTGTTTTTGCTGTTCAAACAAGCTCTTGCAACAGGCTGGGACTGCCCACGTGCAAAGATACTCGTTAAACTTCGTGAAAACATGAGTGAAACTTTTGAAATTCAGACTCTTGGTCGTTTAAGACGTATGCCAAAAGCAAAACACTATGGAAAAGAAATTTTGGATTGCTCTTATCTCTATACTTTTGATGAAAAATATAAACTTGAAATAATAAAAGCCGGTAACGGTTTTGAAACGCAGAGAGTATTTCTAAAAGAAGAGCCTAAGAAGATAAAACTTGTTAAAGAAACAAGAAATCTTGACGGCAGCTATATTGATGAGCAGGCTATTAGAAACAAAGTGTATGAGTTTTTTAAGGAAAAGTATAATCTTTCCAATACAAAGGCTGATAATATCAAACGATTGGAAAATAACGGCTTTATTTTTGGAACAGCACTTTCAAGACGATATTTAACCGGCAAATATACCACTTTAATGGAAGTGAGAGAAGAAGAGGCTAACTATAATGTGATGTCAATCGAAGTAAATACCCATACGCATGGTATTGAACTTCAGCATAATGTTGATGCTATAAAGAAGCATGTGGGACTTGCATATAATAAAACCAGTCAGATTTTGAAAACATTGTTTTTAAAAGGTTTTGGAAATAATAAGTATAAGCTTTTGAATCTAACTTTGAGAGAGTATTATGCCTTTATTATCAATAATGCAGATCTTTTGAAAACGGATTTTATTGAATTTTCAGGACAAAGACAGGACCAACTCATGTTCCTTGAGAATAAGACGGAAGAATTTAAAATTCCACTGGAAGAACATTATCGATATGTTCCTTTTGAAAGGTATATAAAAGAGCTGCAAAGCAATGTATATAAAGGTTATAACACCTCTATGATTACGGATGATTTTCGCTCTACATCAGAAAGACTGTTTGAGAAATATTGTGAAAAGAACGAAAATGTGAAATATGTTTATAAGAACGGAGACAATGGACAGCAATATTTATCAATTGTTTACGGAACGAATTTTGATAAACAAAGATTATTTTATCCAGACTATATTGTGCAGCTTGAAGATGAAACAATATGGCTAATTGAAACAAAGGGTGGAGAAAAACAAGGGCAAAGTAAAAACATTGATATTCAAATAGAAAATAAATTTGAAGCATTTAAGCAGTTTGCGAATAAGCATAACTACAACTTTGGTTTTGTTAGAGATAAAAATGATGAGCTATATCTGAATAACACAGAGTATGTGGATGATATGAATGATGACAGTTGGGTGTTGATAGAGGAGGTTTTTTAGATGACGGTAGAAAATAAATTGAAAATAGAAAATTGTAATTGTATAAATCGTGCAGAATTAACCATTAAACCTAATACACTTAATATAAAATATGGATTAAATGGCACAGGGAAATCTACGCTTAGTAAAGCAATTTTATATTATTCAAATAAGGATGCTGAAGAGTTATTAAAGCTAAAACCATATAATTCAGATGAGGAACCTAATTTAGAAAACTGTGATTTTAAAAATGTTAGATTATTTGATGAAAATTATGTTAATAAGTATCTTTTTGAAAATACAAGTTTTTTAAACAACTCATATCAAGTTTTTTTACGTGATAAAGATTTAGATACTATGAAAAATAATACAGAAAACTTATTAAGGGGGTTACAAAGTGTTTTTGAAGAGTCTAATGATGTTAAAGAACTAATGTCTTTTTTACCTAATTATATGGATATAACTAGTTTCAAGAATGGCAGTATTTCAAAAAGAGGAGGTATAGGAGAATTGTTAAAAGGGAATGGTTCTGGATTTAATAAGTATGAAGAATTAAATCCGTATAAACCATTCTATGAGGGTAGAGATTTCACAGCTGTGTCCAAATGGGCTAAATGGAGAAATGATGGTATTAGTCAAATGAATGGGGATTCATGTCCATTCTGTACTCATGATATGGATAAAGTTAATATAGAACGACAGAATAAGACTATATCAAGTGTTTTTAAAAGTTCTGCATTAAAAGTAGCAAATGAAGTTTTAGTGTTTTTAAAAAATGGCGTAGAAAAAGGATACATTAATCCAACATCAGTTGAGGTGATGGAGAAATACATTGGAGATAGTTCTAAAGCAAATGAACTTCAAGCCGAAATGAATCAAATTGGAATTGAGACAGAATACTTACGCTCAAAAATAGAGCAAATATATCATTTTAAACCAATGAATGTTTCAAGAGAACAAATAGAAGAGATTGAGTTAAAACTAGATAACTTAATTATAGATAATAGACAAATATCAAAATTTTATTCAACTTATAAAATTAATAGTTTGGTTGAAGAAGTTGACTTGAAAATAACAGAGTTAAAGGAAAAAACTTCTGCAATAAAAAAGATGTTTCTTAAATGTCAAGAAAAGATGGATGCATTAATAGAAAATAGGAAAGAAGATATAAATAATTTCTTTTTGATTGCGGGATTCCCTTATAAGTTCGTTTTGAAAAACAATGGCGAAAATAATGCGACATGCTATTTAGTTCCTAATAATGCACGGGAGGATGACAAGATAGAAAACCCAGAAAATCATTTGAGTTGGGGTGAGAAAAACGCATTTTCTTTGGTTATGTTTATGTTTGAAACTGTAAGTGATGATTCTGATTTGATTGTTCTAGATGATCCAATAACTTCTTTTGATAAGAATAAAAAATTCGCAGTAACAAAAAGACTATTTGATAATACTAATTTTAGCTTTAGAGATAAAACTGTACTAATGCTTACACATGATCTACAACCTGTAATTGATTATGTACATGGTAAATTTTTACGGAAATATGAGCTACACACACCTGTATATGCATCATATCTTATTAATAATGGAGGGGATTTGGAAGAGCAAGAAATAGTTCAAAGTGATTTAAAGAATGTTGTAGAGCTGACAGAATGTATTGCAAAAGAAGAATCTGCTGAAGTGCCTGTGAGAATAATTAATCTAAGAAAATATATTGAGTTAACCAAGCCTGATTTTTCAACAGACTATGCATATGATGTTTTGTCAAATTTGATTCATGGTAGAAATTTAGACCTCTACGAAAATAGAATTGAAAACAAAAATAAAGTAGATGTAGTTAATGAAGGAATGAGATTTATTAATAGCTATATAAATGATATGGAATATGGTCAATTGTTTAATGAAACAAGTGATAAAAAATTACTGGAATTAGTTAAAAATTCGGATAAATATACTCAAACAATCGCTATTAGATTTTTATTTGAAAAAGATAGAAGTGATGGAAGTTTATTATCGCAATTAAAAAAAGAATATCCTAATGCATGTAAGTTTGTTAATGAAACAAATCACATAGAAAATGATTATATTTTCCAGTTAAATCCAATGAGATTCTTTGAAATACCAGAGCATTATCTAAATCAGTTAAAAGAGTTTTGTAATGAAAAATTATCACAGGAAAAATAATATTAAGCATTATATTACAAGAGAAAAAGAAAAATAATTTGGTTAGCAGCTGGAACTGGGACTGGGATGGGTAAAAAAATCTAAAGACAAGCTAAAATTGAACGAATTTTCCAGCATGCAACAAACGAAAAGCCTTTATTTTGAACGGTTTTGGATATAGTGAACAGTAGAAAAAGAAGAATGGGGGTAACTCTAAAGCCCGCGAGGGTTGCGAGGGGTGCGTGTCGTGAAGCGGCAAGGACGACTGAGAAGTAACATGTTTTTATTGTACGAACACGTAAGGTGAAATCATGGAAGACAGGAAAGTAATATTTTTGGTTCTGATTACCGGTCTTGTAGCGGGAGTCATCGGTTCTTTTTATATTCATTTAATGCATTTTGTACAGCATGTTGTATATGGCTATTCTGCGGTTGATGGATTGGATTTCGGACAGGCTGTGGCGTGAGTATCTCCCGAACACAGACTGGCGGCTCTCTTCGGGTGCGGTCTGGTTGTCGGCATAGGGTGGGTGCTTATTCATCGTTACGGTTCACCGCCGGTGGATATTAAAACGGCTATTCAAGATGAAAAGAAGACCATGCCCTTAGTGACGACTCTGGTTCATGCGACCTTACAAATTATTACCGTCGGTGCCGGCTCACCGCTGGGACGAGAAGTGGCCCCGCGGGAAGCCAGTGCCTGCATTATGAGTGCGCTTGTAAAGCACAGTAATCTAACGAGGGATAATCGGGCCTTGATTATTGCCCGTGCAGCCGGGGCCGGTTTGGCTGCCGTATATAATGCCCCTTTGTCGGCTGCCGTATTCATTTTGGAAACTCTCGTTATGACTTGCAATGTAAAGGCTGTCGGTACAGCCTTGTTATCGTGCGGATTGGCGGCAGGTATTGTACGCTTTGTCGTAGGAGATGCGGTTCAATATGCCTTACCTATGCCGGATGTAACGGGAAGTTACCAAACTTTTGCCGTTATCTTGGGAATCTTTACGGCTGTAACTGTTCGGTTCTTTAATCAGACCGTAACCGCTTTACCGAAGTTTGACAGAAAAAGTTCGAAAATGATCGTTATTGCCATAATCGCTTTTGCCTTTATCGGTCTTATGGCCATGTATTTTCCTGAAATTTTAGGGAATGGTAAGGCGGGAAATGAGCTGACCTTTACGGATGCCATCGATTGGAAGTATGCGGCAAGGTTGTTCCTGACGAAGTGGTTGGCCGTGTTGGCAGCTCTTACGGCAGGTGCCTACGGTGGCCGCATTACTCCGTCTATGATGCTGGGGAGTATGTCGGCCCTTGTCTTAGCTGCTTTGTGGAGTGTTTGTATCAGTCCCGTATCTTTGTCTTTTGCAGCCTTTGTAGGAGCTGTCGTATTTCTGGGATTGGCACAGAAAATGCCTTTGACAGCTTGTGTATTTATGTTGGAAATATCTCGATTTTCAACTGAACTTTTTTATCCTATGGCTCTGGCTATGGGAACGGCCTTGATAACGCAACGATTTTTACAAAGAAAATATGAATGCAGTCGACCGGAACAGATAGAAGTCATATATGACTATGGCTTCTATCTGTTTTTTATTTAATGCCTGTTGGTTATGGAGTAACTTAAACGTTTGATTTATGTAGACCGCCATACTATACTATTACTAAATAGAAATATTAAAATCTAATTTAATCATCTTAGGATTGAGGCGGCAGAAAGAAAACGGAAAGACAAGTGATGCAAGCAGCTTGTCGGAAAGGAGTCAAAATGCCGAAGGGATCTCCGGAGTTAACACGGGCGCGTAGGGAAGAAATTATTAATGCATGTGAGAAGCTATATGAGGTAATGAGCTTTAAAGAGGTAACAATTAAGGAAATTTCCAAGTATACATCTTTTACGAGGCCTTCCATATACAATTATTTCAGCACAAGAGAAGATATTTTTCTGGCCTTATTACAGCGCGAATACGAAGCGTGGATTCGTTATCTGGAAGCGGTAAAGCCGACGTCAGACGAAAAGACAGCGTCCGGTTTTGCCGGCATGTTGGCTGAATCTCTTTCAACAAGACCGATTTTATTGAAACTTTTAGCCATGAATCAATTCGATATGGAAGAGCATAGCGACGTTCGTTGCTTGGCCGAGTTTAAAAGCGTCTGTATGGCGGCCAGAAAGGCTGTGTGCAGCTGTTTGGCACGATATGTCCCCTACATGGGGATTGCCGAAGCGGAAGCTTTTGCTTATGCTTTTTTTCCTTTTATGTTCGGCATTTATCCGTATACAACGGGTACAAAAAAACAGGCGGAAGCCCTGGAGTTGGCTAATGTTGCTGCCATGCAAATGAGTGTATATGAATTGGTTTATAATTGTGCCGCCCGTCTTTTAAAATAGACGAAATCCGGAATTTCTGTTGTAGCAATAATATAGGAAATGACGAAAGTCGCATCATTTAAGGATGCGACTTTTTGTTATGGCCGTGATGTTTGTTCGAGACGATGCTTTGTGGTACACTCATGTGGATGAAAGCGGGCGATAATAGTGGAAATCAGACGTGCAGTTATTGTAGACTTGGCATCTATGGAACAGATATATGCAAGGGCCAGGAAGTTTATGATTACTACGGGAAATCCTGACCAATGGGATCCTTCTTACCCCGGCCGAGAACTTTTGGTGAAAAATATTACCGATGGTCAAGCTTATGTATTGGAAGAAAAAGGAAGGGTTCACGGTACTTTTGCATTTATTGTAGGAGAAGAGCCTACGTATACGAAGATTTGTGACGGACAGTGGCGTAAGAATGAAACGTACGGAACGGTTCATCGCTTAGCTTCGGACGGGACTGTAAAGGGAGCCGGTCGTGCCTGTCTTACCTATTGTTCAGACCGGCAGCCTTATTTGCGGATTGATACGCATAAGAATAATCTGCCTATGCAAAAGGTCATAGAGTCGTTCGGGTTTAAACGGTGCGGAATCATAACTGTAAGAGGCGGAGAACGTATAGCTTATGACTATATCCGTTCGGAAAATCGGTAAGACGTCTATGTCTGTACAAGCAAGGCGTCTTATTTTACAATAAAATGATGAGCAAATAGACCGCATAAGGCATAAGGACGGTGGAAAGTATGAAGTTGTCGGACATAGGAGAGTTCGGGTTTATAGACAGAATAAAAAAAGACACGATTGTAAATCCCGCATCAGTCGTTGTCGGTATAGGCGATGACGGGGCCGTATATAAGACAACGGAAGGCAAGGAACAAGTGGCCGTTATAGATACGATGATTGAAGGTCGACATTTTATTATCGGTAAGACGGCTACCTGGTACGAAGCGGGATATAAGGCCGTGGCGTCCAATTTAAGTGATATTGCGGCCATGGGAGCCGAACCGACGCACCTGGTTCTGTCCGTGGCTCTGACACCGCAGATGGATGCGGCGCAAACGGATGAATTGTATAGGGGCATGAAGGATATTTGCCGTCATTACGGTGTTAATATTCTCGGTGGAGACACGGTAGTGTCATCTGAAGGTGCCGTGCTTACGGTGGCGGCTTTCGGTGAAATTGAGGCGGGTAAGGCCGTCTTACGAAGTGGCGCCGTACCGGGTGATATTGTGGCTGTTTCCCATACGTTGGGAAATTCTGGAGCCGGGTTGGATGTCCTCTTGGCAGGAGATGCAGGGTACGCGGCCCTGAAGAAGGCACATGCTATGCCCGTGCCGCAAGTAGAACTGGGACGATTGGCCGTAAAATACGGGTGTCACAGTTTAAATGATATTAGCGACGGCTTAGCCAGTGAAAGCAATGAAATTGCAGCGGCCAGTCATGTAGATCTGATACTGGACAAGTTGCAAATCCCCCTGTCTGAAGAACTCCGCCGATGGTGCGAAGTGTCGGGAAAGGATCCGTATGCCTACGCTCTTACGGGCGGTGAAGATTATGAGCTCGTACTGACTATGGCACCCGACGATTTTTATTTACTGAAAGAGGAGTTTTCCTCTCTTACGGCAATCGGAAAGGTTCAAGCGGGGAGCGGTAAAGTATATTTGAAAGACGGAGACCATACGCAGGTATTGGCACCGTCGGGATGGAATCATTTCAGCGGAGGCGAATAAGGTGATTACTCTATATACCCGTAGTGAAGCCGAAACTATAGCCTTCGGCGAATGTGTGGGCAAGGTTTTAAAACAAGGGGATGTCATCGCTCTCAAGGGGGATTTGGGGGCCGGTAAGACGCATTTGGTCCAAGGAGCGGCTAAGCAAATGGGGATTACTTCACCCGTTGTCAGCCCCACCTTTTCTCTTATGAATGTATATGACCATGTACCGCCTTTGCATCATTTCGATTTCTATCGTCTTGAAGAAGAATATGAGCTGGATTCTATCGATCCGGAAGAATATTGGGAGACGGGGATTTCTTTTGTAGAATGGTCGGAAAAGTTTCCTCATCGACTTCCTGATGATGCGGCAGTGATTACCATCAAAAAAACAGGTGATACTCAGCGGGAGATTACAGTAGAAGCAGATGAATCCCGTTGGAAAGATTTATTGAAAGAGGTAGAAGGATATGCTCTTGGCCATTGAGACATCTTGTCTCGTTTCAAGCGTCGCACTTTTGCACGAAGGCGTATTAAAGGCGGAAGTAACCGTTCAGGCACGATTAACTCATTCGGAACAGCTTATGCCGCATATTGCGGATATGCTTACCAAGGCGGCTGTCAGTAAGAAGGATGTTGACGGAGTAGCCGTATCCGTAGGACCCGGATCTTTTACGGGTTTACGCATCGGTTTGGCTACGGCCAAGGGACTGGCTTTTGCTTGGAAGGTACCCCTTGTGGGGGTTGAAACGCCGCGTAGCCTGGCGTGGAATTTTGTTGATTCGGCTTATGCCGTATGTCCGCTTATTGACGCACAGAAGGGGAATGTATATGTATCCGTGTATTCGTGGCGGCAGGGCAAGCTATATGAAGATGAAGCCGTTACGGTTATGGCGGCAGCGGATGTTATTAACCGCGTATCTGAAGGAAATCAAAAGGTTGTGTTTTGCGGTGACGGAGCCTCTAAGTTTGCCGATTTGATTGCATCCGGCGGAGACAAGTGTTTGCTTGCTCGACCGCACCAAATTATTCCCAGAGCCGGAGCTTTGGCAGTAGCGGCACAGGAACGTTTTGACAAGGGCGATACGGATGATTGTATGACCTTGACACCGGCTTATAAGCGGCGCAGTGAGGCTGAAGTTCTCTGGGAGAAACGGCACGGTGATCCAATATGTCCGTAATTGTTCGTAAAGCCGTACGGACCGACGACAAGGGAATTTTTGAAGTGGAACAGGATTCTTTTTCCATTCCCTGGTCGTTACAGGCTGTGCAACGGGAATTGGAGTCCGAACGGGCTCTTTACTATGTACTGGAGCAAGAAGACGGTACGATCGTCGGGTATGCCGGGTTGTGGCAGGTTCTTGATGAAGGGCAGATTACCAATATTGCCTTGCGCAAGGAATTTCGTCACCAAGGGTACGGCGAATTGCTGGTGCGTGTTTTGATGGAGGCCGCATGGGAAGCAGGTTGTACTGAAATATTTTTGGAAGTGCGCATTTCCAATCAGGGAGCCATTCACTTATATCGAAAATTGGGCTACGAGGTATTAAGTGTACGAAAGCATTATTATTCCGACCCCGTAGAAGATGCCTATGTTATGGATTGTAAAAAAGAAGCCTACCCTTGGGTACGCTGATGAAGGATAGAGATAATGTATACATTAGCTTTGGAAACGAGTTGTGATGAAACCTCCGTGGCTGTCATTGAAGACGGTCGTCGGATTTTATCCAATATTATATCTACGCAAGTACCGATTCATCGTAAGTTCGGCGGCGTCGTGCCGGAAATCGCTTCACGACAGCATATTGAATATGTTATGCCTGTTGTAAAAGAAGCGTTGGAAGAGGCTGAAATCACGTTGAATGATGTCGACCATATCGGAGTAACCTACGGCCCCGGTCTGGTAGGGGCCCTTTTAGTCGGGGTGGCTACGGCTAAGGCCTTGAGCTTTGCCGCCGACAAACCCTTGGTAGGGGTTAATCATATGGAAGGGCATATATTTGCCAACTTTCTCAGTCATACAGAATTGGAACCGCCCTTTTTGGCTCTTGTCGTGTCGGGCGGCCATACTCAGCTTGTAAAGGTGCTGGGCTATAATCGATTTGAACTCATGGGACAGACTCGGGATGATGCTGCAGGAGAGGCTTTTGATAAGATAGCCCGCGTCATGGGGTATCCCTATCCGGGAGGTCCGCAAATTGATAAACTGGCAGCCCTCGGAAATGCCGATGCCGTTGTTTTTCCTAAGGCCTTGCATGAGAGAAACAACTTTGAATTCAGCTTCAGCGGCTTGAAGTCGGCAGTACTCAATTATTTGCACACGCAGGAGCAGCGCGGTGAAACGTATAGTCCCGAGGATGTTGCGGCGTCGTTTCAAAAGACGGTTGTAGAAACACTCGTTGAAAAGACTGTCAATGCGGCGGAATTATCGGGGCTTCGTACCGTCGTCCTGGCCGGCGGCGTAGCGGCTAATCACGGCTTGACACAGGCTATGGAAACGGCGTGTAAAGAAAAAGGATATACTTTTTATAAGCCTGAGCCGATTTTATGCACGGATAACGGGGCTATGATCGGCTGTCGTGCTTATTACATGGCCCAAGACGGCCGTTTCGCAGATATGACTTTGAATGCGAAACCGGCATTGTCTCTAACGGGAACGGAGACATAGGAACGTATGCCTACTATAGCGGATATCTGTCATAGTGACAGTCACTTATCGGACGTACAAATTCATATTTTGGAAAAAAGTGAGCCTTTCCTTCAGTTTGCCGCCGATTTGGCGCAACGAAGGTTGGCTCTTTTCGTACCGTCATCCAAAGAGGGGTTTCTCGTGTCGGCAGCTGTGCGTAAACCCTTATTTGCAGCGGAAGGTAAGGCGGATACATCGGTCGGTGCTATCGTAGCTTGCGGGGATGAGCCGGTTATTGCCGATGTGTTTACGCAAAGGCGAAGTTTGACAGCACACAAGGAAGTGGATTACGGTCGTACGGAATCCATGACGGTCTATCCTTTTGTCGATAACGGCGGCAAGGTCATTGCCGTACTGTCTTTTACGGGGGAGGTGGCGGCCGATAAACAGCTGTTGACGGAAACGGCTTTCAGTATCTTACAAGTGCCCGCTTCGGCCGATGAAGCGGGATTATACGGTCGCCTGTCCGTTCAGGACGGAGTCATCATTGTGGATAAAGGCGGACGGATTATTTATGCCGATGACACGGCGGAAAAAATCATGAGATTACGGGGGCGTACGTCGCCGCTTAAGGGAGAAAGCGTTTTTACGGATTTTGCTGATCTAAGTGCCGCACGCCACGCCCTGGTAACACGGCAGGGAACGACGGAAGAGATTAACAGCCCCGAATCGTCGTTGACTTTAAGGGCTATTCCTCTTGTGCGAGGCGGAAAACTCTTTCAGCTGGTTCTCGTTTTAACGGAACGGACGGAAATAAGAAGAAAAGAAGAAGAACTGCAAGTAAAGCATTCGGTTATTAAAGAAATTCATCATCGTGTGAAAAATAATTTGCAAACCGTTGCCGGTATTTTACGCATGCAAATGCGGCGTGTCGAGCATGAAGAAGCACGGGACGCATTGCAGGAAGCTTTAAATCGTATCCTCGGTATCGCGTTGGTTCACGATACGTTGGCATACGGGGAAGAAGAACGAATAGATTTGGCTAAGTTAGGGGAGAGTTTATTGGGATTGACCGTTTCCAGTCTCACGGAAATCCGAGAACGAATAAGGACACACTTTAACGGTGAAGCGATTTTCGTGTCATCAGGCGTAGGTGTGTCGGCGGCTTTGATTTTAAATGAGCTACTTACCAATTCCGTGTTACACGGATTTTCAGACGACGGTTGCGGTGATATTTATCTTTCCGTCAAGAGGCGAAACGGGCAGTGTATACTTGTCGTTACGGATACGGGGAAAGGTATGGAACCCGGAATAGACGGTAAAAAACGCTTGGGTCTGGAAATCGTGAAAACTGTGGCGGAAAAAGATTTACACGGCAGTTTTTCTATCTGCGCCAATCAACCGTGCGGGACAACGGCGACCGTAACTTTTCCTTACATAGAGGAGTGATGAAAATGTCTTATCGCATAGTCATTGCCGATGATGAAGCCCTTATTTGCATGGATTTGAAAGAAATGCTGGAAGAAAGGGGTCATGTCGTCGTTGCGGAAGCGGCTGACGGAGTGCAGGCGTTGGAAGCGGTGCGCAGCAAACGACCCGATTTGGTTTTTCTGGACGGGAAGATGCCGCGGCTTGACGGAATTCATACTGCAAAGTTGATTCATGGTGAAAAATTGGCTCCCGTTATCTTACTGACCGCCTATAGTCAGCCGGATATTGTAGATGAAGCGGCTAAGTCGGGTGTATTCGCCTATTTGGTAAAACCTGTCAATCCCGCCAATTTGTATCCGGCCATGGAAGTGGCTGTATCTCAGTTCAGGAGCCAACGTCAAAAGGATGAGGAGTCATTTCGGCTGAGAGAAGAGAAACAGCTGCTGAAACTGTCGGCAAGGGCCAAAGAAATTTTGGTAAAAAGATACGGTATTACGGAAGGAGAGGCACAACGGCGTCTTCAACAGTATTGCATGAAGCACGGTATCTCTATGAAAAAGGCGGCGACCGATTTAATTCGTGCAGAAACGAATAAAAATAAATCTTGACTTTTTCACCTTTAATGGGTAATATAAGTCTTGTGGTTAGCACTCATAAAACTTGAGTGCTAACAATGAAGATGGAAATGAATGATATGAGGAGGAACATACAATGATTAAACCGTTAGGAGATCGTGTAGTAATTCGTGTATTAGAACAGGAAGAAAAGACGGCGAGCGGTATTTTCCTGCCCGATACGGCTAAAGAAAAACCGAGCCAGGGGGAAGTTATTGCCGTAGGCACAGGTAAATTACAGGACAACGGTACGCGTACTCCCTTGGAAGTAAGCGTAGGCGATAAAATTATTTTCTCGAAATATGCAGGTACGGAAGTTAAATATGACGGTGTTGATTATTTAATTGTCAGTGAACGCGATATTTTAGCGACTATATAATATAGCATTTCTTATAAGGAGTGACTCATAATGGCAAAACAGATTTTGTTTAACGAAGAAGCACGCCGTGCGCTGGGCAACGGTGTAGATGCATTGGCAAATGCAGTAAAAGTAACGTTGGGACCTAAGGGCCGTAACGTAGTATTGGATAAGAAATTCGGCGCACCTACCATTACGAATGACGGTGTTACGATTGCTCGTGATATTGAATTGGAAGATCCCTTTGAAAACATGGGTGCACAGCTCGTAAAAGAAGTAGCTACGAAGACAAATGACGTGGCAGGCGACGGTACGACGACAGCTACCTTATTGGCACAGGCTATGATTCAGGAAGGCATGCGTAATGTTGCAGCCGGTGCTAATCCTATGATTTTGAAACGCGGTGTAGAAAAGGCTGTCAAACGCTTGGTAGAAGAAATTCAAAAGCGCGCTATTGAAGTCAACGATAAAGAAGCCATTGCACAGGTCGCTTCCATTTCCGCGGGAGATGAAGAAGTAGGCGGCTTGATTGCCGATGCTATGGAAAAGGTCGGTAAAGACGGCGTTATTACGGTTGAAGAATCGAAAACTATGGGTACGCAGTTGTCCGTTGTAGAAGGTATGCAGTTCGATCGCGGGTATATTTCTCCGTACATGGTAACGGATCCGGATAAGATGGAAGCCGTTATGTCCGAACCGTATATTATGGTAACGGATCGTAAAATCGCATCCATTCAGGAAATGTTGCCGACCTTGGAAAAAGTAGTACAGGCAGGTAAGGAACTTCTGATTATTGCCGAAGATGTAGAAGGCGAAGCTTTGGCAACTCTCGTAGTCAACAAGTTGCGCGGTACATTTAAAGCCGTTGCTGTAAAGGCTCCCGGATTCGGGGATCGTCGCAAGGCTATGTTGCAGGATATTGCAACCTTGACAGGTGCTACGGTTATTACGGAAGAAGTAGGCCGTAAGTTGGACAGCATCGGCATTGAAGACCTCGGTACGGCACGTCAGGTACGTGTAACGAAGGACGAAACGACTATTGTCGAAGGTCATGGCGATGCTGCGGCTATTAAGGATCGCGTAGCACAGATTAAGGCACAGATTGCCGAAACGACGTCCGACTTTGACAAAGAAAAATTACAGGAACGCTTGGCTAAGATGTCCGGCGGTGTAGCCGTTATCGAAGTAGGTGCTGCTACGGAAGTTGAATTGAAAGATAAGAAGCTTCGTTTGGAAGATGCTTTAAACGCAACTCGTGCAGCCGTTGAAGAAGGTATTGTTGCCGGCGGCGGTACGACCTTTATCGATATTCTTCCCGTGTTGGATGAATTCAAAGAAGAAGGGGACGTACAGACGGGTATTAATCTCGTTAAGCGAGCTGTTGAAGAACCGGTTCGCCAGATTGCACATAACGCCGGGTTGGAAGGCTCGGTCATTGTTGCCAAGGTTATGGATTCTCCCGACGGTGTGGGCTTTAATGCACTTAAGGAAGAATATGTGGACATGGTTAAGGCCGGCATTGTCGACCCTGCTAAAGTAACGCGTACGGCTTTACAGAACGCCGCTTCAATTGCGTCTCTCGTACTTACGACGGAAACGCTTGTTTCGGATAAACCCGAACCGGCAAGTGCGGCTCCCGCAATGCCCGGAGGTATGCCCGGCGGCATGCCCGGTATGATGTAAGCCGACATATATAGCCTATAAATTGTCTGCTCACAGGCGATGTGAAATCAAGAAGGCCGAGTCCTCTTTCGAGGGATTCGGCCTTCTTTTGTGTTTTGCCCGTAAGCATTCAATTTTGGTGTTGCTTTTTGTACGGTTCTTTGTTATAATTCTTATTGTTCCGTATGGAACACGTTGTTCCTCAATAGCTCAGTCGGTAGAGCAATCGGCTGTTAACCGATTTGTCGTAGGTTCGAGTCCTACTTGAGGAGCCATGGCCCCTTGGTCAAGCGGTTAAGACACCGCCCTTTCACGGCGATAACATGGGTTCGAATCCCGTAGGGGTCACCACACTCGGGCGATTAGCTCAGCTGGGAGAGCGCTTGCCTTACAAGCAAGATGTCGGCAGTTCGATCCTGTCATCGCCCACCAGAGAATGCAAAAGCGAACTACTTATTCTTATCGAATTGATAAGGATAGGTGGTTCGCTTTTGTCGTTATACCGGATTTTTATATATTCATCGTAGACAACTACATAAATGCCGATAGACATCTGAAGTGCGATATTTGCGACGTGTACGCACATGCCGACCTGTACGGATTTGGCAAGGGTATATTCCCGAAGGATAAATTCCCGAAGCTCCCTGCACATCCTCACTGCTTATGTCGAATAAAGCCGATTGTTGACGGCATGATTGACATGAGTAGGCAAAAGGATAATGTTGATAAGGGTGGAAAGGCTTATATCGACACGCTTCCGAAACGGGAGCAAGAGCGGCTACTTGGTGTCCATGGCAGAAAAGATGTAATGGGCGGCAAGAAAGAATGGTTTGCTAATACTAGGAGCGTCTCTAAAGAGGGCTTTGAGGTTAGAAGGCCTACAGCAAAGATAATGTATTGTAAGAGCCGTCTTACAGGGGTATACTTAAGTCAGAGATAATTGATAGAACGAATGAGGTTCACCCCAAAATCCCTATGTGAGGAGAACCTAATACGGCAATTTGCCATTTATCAAAATGTGGCCCCGAACAAATGCAAGAAAATATTACTTTTTATGATGAAAATGGCAACATGTGCTTACAAATACACTTTGGGCATCATGGATATCCGAAAAAACATAACATGGGGACGGATGATAAGTCTGATTATTGGCATAAGCATCGATACACCATTATAGAGGACGAGAATACGGGAAAAACAAAGTTACAAAAAGGTGAAATGGAACCGTTAAGCGATGAAGAAAGGAGACTAAAATCATGACGATTGATGAATTTAAAGATATGGTAGACACAAGTGATACTACTTATACATATAAAGATGAAACTTTTTTAGCGGCATATACGGCTAATGGATATGAGTTTCTTGGAAAAAACGGTGTGACGTATTATGAAACGATAGACGACATGTTGAATAAGCAAACGATTGATGGAAAGCTCCTTAAAGATTGTTTATCTCAGGTTGATTGGTAATATATGAACAAATAAAAGCACTCACGAATGTGGGTGCTTTTTTCATGCCTTGCGCAGTGGTGCGTAGGGCATTTTTTATTGGTGAAAAGCGGAGGAGACCGTATCACATATATTTAATGTGTTCGAAAAGGAGAATGAGAACCATGACAATGGCAGAATTGTATGCAGCACCGGAAAAGCTCGACGGCGGTGTGGTGATGGTGGAGCCATTAAAGCGGAAGTCGGGAAAGTAACTATTGAGCAAAAAATCTCGAGAAGTTTAAAAAGTGTGAACGAATAAAAGCACGAGAATACAGATCAAGAAAAAGCTACAGCTAAAATCAGGATCTAAAAATAAATATCAACCAATATAAAAAGAGGTTGCCAGATAAACTGTTAAAGGTAGTATAATCCGAATTTAAAGATTAAAGGAAACAAATAATTTGTATCAAGTTTTTCTGTCTTTCCCTATCTGTTTTTATGTGAAATTTGAAAGTAAATAGTAAATCTGTGTATATTAGTAAATGACGGGAGATATTTTTTATAGAGAAAATAATGTGAATTTAATATGATACTATTTATTGCATAATTAATTAGCAAAGGAGATTCGTTATGACAAAAGAGGAGCGAGCTGAAAAATGGTTTTCCAATATACCCGGTGCTGAATCAATCGGCATAGAAACAAAAATAGAAATATGTAATAAGGTAGCAAAGAAAATGATGATTATCATTTTGGGTTTAATGATGTTAGAGTTCATTCTGCTGTTTATGGTAAGTGGAGGAGAAATATTTACAGAGACAGCAGACTTTTTTAATAGTATTTCGGAAGGAAGAGCTACGAAAAATCACTATCGAGGTGCTGCTCTTGTAGGTGTAATTATGTTCTTATCTGTTTTAATTATACCTTTGACTGTTGCTCACATATATAAAAATAAGTGTCTTAAGTCTGAACTGGCTAAGATTGTGACAAGTATGAAAAACAGGGATAGAAAAGGAGTGTCTTTGACAAGTTTTAATGAAGACCGTATAGGAACTGTTCTACATTTCGATAATTTGAATTTTAAATTAGCTATTATTCAGGTATTGATGTATGACTTGCATTTGCTAAAGCCGGAATTTAATATTTATGATTTTGCCGACCAATACAAAGGCGAAAAGATTGATACGGACAATTGTACTATTATTGAACCTGCGATGAATTTCTTTAAGGAAATGGAAATTCCAAAGAAGTTTGCACCTCACGTAGAAATGCTCTATATGGACGGAGGTAATGAGTTGTATATGAACATAATTCCACAGTGGGATGGAGAAGATGAAAGCTTTGACCTAAATGAAATAACTTTGGCAGAACTGCAACAATTTCCAAATCTTAAAAAAGCAGTCCTTATGAGCAGTAATTTTGATAAGGTGAAAGAAGTCTTTGATGCTGCAAATATTGAGGCAGAACCGCTTTAACAGTGAAAAACACATTATATTGTCAGGTTATTATTAGATGGCCAAGTAGGGGTCAGTCATGAATAACTGAATATGAGCTATAACATAGCGACCTGATGAAGAATATACGAGAACCCTTATGGGTGATATGAAGTTCTATTGTAGGCCGCCGTATGTTGCCTAAGCCGTTTCCTTAGTGTATAATCCTCCTATTAGTGATTGTTGAAGGAGTGCCGTGTTACGAACGGCTATGAGGGAAAGGAAGAAAAATATGTTACCGGAAAAATTACACGATGTCTTGAGCTATGAAGGGGTTGTATCACTTACGACATGGACGCCTGAGGGTCCGCATGTAAACAATACATGGAATACGTACATCGTTGAAAAAGATGATGATCGATTGCTTATTCCGGCTGCCGGTATGAACAGTACGGAAACGGACTTGGATGTAAACAATAGGATCATCCTTACCGTCGGTGCCAGAGAAGTGGAAGGGTTTAACGGATATCAGGGTACGGGATTTCGCATTACCGGTACGGCCAAGCTCATAGACGAAGGTGAGGACTATGAGATGATGAAAAAACAGTTTTCCTTTTTGCGAAAAGTGTTGGAAATAAAAGTAGAAGAAGCAAAACAGTTACTCTAAAATAAATTAAGAAAGACCTCTTCGAGAGGTCTTTTTTTAAACTTTCGCATTGCTCATAGATTTGTATGGTGGTATACTTTTACGTAATCGTTAAAGATATTTATATTTAGGGGTGATTGCATTATGGCACGTTTTTCTACATTTGCACAAACATTACAGGCTGACGATATTGCTGAAATTTTGGCATTGACTCAAAAGCCGGAAGTTATTTCCTTTGCCGGCGGCTTGCCTGCACCGGAGCTTTTTCCGATTGAAGAAATGAAAAAGGTAGACGAAGCCATTTATACGGAACAGGGACGTCAAGCCGTTCAGTACGGGCCTACACAGGGCTATGATTTGTTACGCGAACAACTGGCGGCTCGTATGAAAGATAAGTTCTTCGTTGACTGCACTCCCGATAATATTGTCATTACGACAGGATCTCAACAAGCACTCTTTATTTTAGCCCAGATTTTGCTTGATAAAGGGGATACAGTTCTCATGGAAAGCCCGACTTACATGGGTGCCATCATGGCTTTCGATCCGTCCGGTCCGCGATATACCACCGTTCCGACAGATGAAAACGGCATTGTTGTTGAAGAGTTGGAAAAAGTCTTGGCTTCAGACGATTCCATTCGCATGATTTACGTCATTCCCGAATTCCAGAATCCGACGGGCATTACATGGCCTGTTGAACGCCGTAAGGCCTTTATGGATGTCATTAATAAATACGATGTCGTCGTTCTTGAAGATAATCCGTACGGTGAAATTCGTTACGGTATCGATAAATTACCGTCTTTGAAATCTCTGGATACTCAGGGTAAGGTCGTCTTTATGGGGTCTTTCTCCAAAACGTTTATGCCCGGTTTTCGCTTAGGCTGGATTGTAGCTCCTGACGACGTTGTCGATAAGTTTGTTAAGTTTAAGCAATCCGTCGACATCGGCACGTCTACATTCGGTCAGCGGCAGGCCGCTTACTTCTGCAAGATGTATGATATGGAAGCGCATATTAAGCAGATTACGGATTTGTATGCCAAACGTCGTGATTTAATGTGCGACTCCATGGAAAAATATTTTCCCAAAGAAGTTAAGTTTAATCGACCTCAGGGAGGCCTTTTTACGTGGGTTACCTTGCCTGAAGGGATTGATGCCAAGGCTTTGATGCGGAAGGCTATTGCAAAAAATGTAGCCTATGTTCCGGGAGTCATTTTCTATCCCAACGACGGAGAAGTTAACCATTTCCGTCTCAACTATTCGAATATGACGGAAGATCGTATTGTTGAAGGGGTAAAACGCTTGGGAGAATTGTTGCACGAAGAGTTGGATAAGTAAAGGCGCTATGTAGCATTGCCTTAAGCAAGGGACTGTAATAAAATGTATATACACATTTTATTACAGTCTTTTTTTGCCGTTTGAATGGAAACGGCATGGGTGAGGGCATGAAAGCGACGGATATATTACAACAGTATTTCGGATATTCATCCTTTCGCCCCGGGCAGGAAGAGGTCATAGAAGCACTCGCGACGCATCGGGACGTATTGGCCATTATGCCGACGGGAGCGGGGAAATCTCTGTGCTTTCAAATACCGGCCTTAATGAGTAAGGGGGTAACGGTAGTTATCTCGCCGCTGTTGTCTTTGATAAAAGACCAGGTGGATGCTCTGCAAGCACAAGAAATCGGGGCGACGAGTATTGACAGTCGCTGTACGGTAGAAGAAGCAAATAAACGCTTTTTTCTTTTGCGACAGGGAAAAGTAAAACTTTTGTATATATCGCCCGAACGATTACAAAACGAGTATTTCACAGCCGTCATGAAAAGTGTAACCGTGTCGGCTGTTATTGTCGATGAAGCTCATTGTGTATCCCAGTGGGGCCATGATTTTCGCCCCGGTTATCGGTTGATAAAAGACTGGATCGAGTCGTTACCGCAACGTCCTGTTGTAGGAGCTTTTACAGCCACGGCAACGGAATACGTTAAACAGGATATGTTGAATCTTCTGGGATTGAAAAATCCTCTGGTTTTGGTAGGCGGTTTTGATCGGCCTAATTTATATTTTCGTGTTATCAAGACAGCACGAAAGACGGACTTTCTTATTTCTTATTTAGATGAACATAAGAAGGAAAGCGGCATTATTTACGCCGCCACGCGCAAGGAAACGGACAAGGTATACGCTATGTTGCGTAAGAACGGTTTTAAGGTCGGTCGTTATCATGCCGGTTTGACGGATGAAGAACGGAGACGTGTACAGGAAGATTTTACCTATGACCGTATTGAGCTGATTGTGGCGACCAATGCTTTCGGCATGGGAATTGACAAAAGCAATGTTCGCTTTGTCATTCATTGGCAAATGCCGAAAAATATGGAAAGTTATTACCAAGAGGCCGGGCGTGCCGGACGAGACGGAGCACCGGGGGAATGTATCCTTCTCTTTACGCGCGGCGATATTATGGTTCAGAAGTTTTTAATCGATGTATCATCAACTGATGAAGAGCAGAAAAAGAATGACACGGCTTTAATGAATCGAATGGTCGATTATTGTGAAACCTCTTCGTGCTTACGGCGTGCGATTTTGGAATATTTCGGTGAAACAGTGAAGTATGAAGAGTGCGGAAACTGCGGAAACTGTGATGCCGAAACAACGGATGAAGACATAACTCGGGAAGTAAAACTCATTTGTATGTGTGTAGATGAATTAAAAGGGCGTTTCGGTCAGACTGTCGTGTCGGCCGTCTTGCGCGGAACGGCAACGGAAAAAATCAGGCAGTACGGCTTTGAACGAAATGCGTCTTTCGGTATGCTCGGTGATTATTCGGCGGCAGATATGGCGGCGTTGATTCGCTATGCCGTAAGTCGCGACTATTTATCAGTGGCAACAGGCAAGTATCCCGTCTTGTCTCTGGCGGCGGCCGGCAGAGCTTTACTGGGGCCGGGTAAGAGTGCTCCCGTAATGCGTGTGCTTAAGACGGAGGACTCGGTGCCGGCAAGGGCCGTACATAAGCGGAGCATTCGTAAGATTTACGATGAGGAACGATTGCGTCCCTTATTTACGAAGTTACAACAACTTCGATATGAGACGGCACGGAAAGAACATATTCCGCCCTTTGTTATTTTCTCCGACGTAACGCTTTGGGAGTTGGCGGAACAAAGGCCCTCAACACTTGAAGAATTGCGCAGTATAAAGGGGATAGGCGACTTTAAATTACATAAATACGGGCCTGCGTTTCTTGATATTATAGTAAGTGACGGAAAGGATGACTGATCTTATGAGTTTGGCAGATGAACAATACTTGAATATTGTAGAAAATATTCTGGAACACGGATACTTCGATCAGAACCGGACGGGTATTCGGACCTATAAATTGCCTCATCAGATGATGCAATTCGACTTGGAAAAAGAGTTTCCCATTTTAACGACGAAATTTGTCGCCTTCAAGACGGCGGTAAAGGAGTTGTTGTGGATTTGGCAGCTACAGAGTAATGATGTACGAGAACTGCAAAAGATGAACTGTCATGTATGGGATGAATGGATGCGTGAAGACGGGACGATCGGTAAAGCCTACGGGTACCAGATTCGTAAATATAAACAGTTGGATACGCTTTTGGAGCAATTGCGGACGGATCCGCAAAATCGACGCATGATCGTCTCTTTGTGGAATATTGAAGACTTACCCGATATGGCCCTGCAGCCTTGCGCTTATCAGACCTTATGGGACGTATCCGATAGCCGACTGAACTGTATGCTTGTACAACGAAGCGGTGATATGGGTTTGGGAATTCCGTTTAATATGACTCAGTATGCCGTTCTTGTTCACCTGATTGCACGTTCTGTCGGGTTGCGGCCCGGCTTGTTTACTCATGTCATCAATAATGCACACATTTACGAAAATCATGTAGAAGCTTTGAAAACGCAGTTGGCGAGACGGCGGGAAGCGTTACCGGCACCCCAGCTGGTCATTGATGAAGGAATTACAGATTTTTATGAATTTAGGCCTGAAAATATCCGCCTGGAAGGGTATACACACAAGGGAAAATTGCCCATGGAGGTCGCCGTATGATTTCTTTGATTGTAGCGCGAGATAAAAACGGCGGCATCGGTAAGGATGGAGATTTACTGTGCCATATTTCAGCGGACTTGAAACGATTTAAAGCCTTGACGACAGGACATGATTTAATCATGGGGCGCAAAACGTTTGAAAGTTTACCGGGCCTTTTGCCGAATCGCAGACATATGGTAATTACGTCACAGAAAGACTACAAAAAGGCCCATGAGGGTATAGATGTATATCATTCTGTAGAAGATGTATGTGCTTCTCTGGTGGAGGATAAGGAATATTTCGTCATCGGGGGAGCCTCGGTTTACGAATCTTTTTTGCCCTTGGCACAGCGAATGTACATTACGGAAATTCATGAAGAATTCGCGGCCGATACCTATTTCCCGCAAGAAAATAAAAGTGAGTGGGCTATGACTGATAGGCATGACTTTAAAAAAACATTGAGTAATAAATATGCATATTCCTTTATTGATTATGTTCGAAAATAAGCCGATAAATAGGTTGATTATCGAATTTTTATTACATGCATGCATTGGAAATATTCGTTGACACTGGATTATAACTATGTTACACTTAGGCCATGGCTAGCAAGATAGCTGGAAGTTTTTATCTTAGGAGGATTGTGTCATGCAAGGTAAAGTAAAATGGTTTAGTGCAGAAAAAGGTTATGGCTTCATCGAAAGAGAAGACGGCGGCGACGTATTCGTTCACTTCTCTGCCATTCAGGAAGACGGCTTCAAGTCTCTGACTGAAGGTCAAGAAGTTGAATTCGATATCGTAGACGGCGCTCGTGGCCCTCAGGCAGCTAACGTAACAAAAGCGTAAACTCCGGTAACGACCTTTATGACGGTAACTTCGGTTACCGTCTTTTTTTTGTTTGTATGCCCGTAAAAGCTTTGCAGGGCGGTGTTTAAAAGGTTCGGGGAAGAAGAGGGTATCCCTTGTTTCAACTATAAAAGAATACTATAATTAAAAAGAATTAAACGAATGAAAAAACAGAATTATAATGTCGAAGGCATATATAGTGATTTATGTCTATGAGAAAGGAGACTTCCGTGAAAATCGTTGTGACTTGTGCCGTAACGGAGGCACATAAAGAACTGTTGGAAAAAATCGCACCGGGACATACTTTTGTATATGTCGGGGACAGTATGGAAGGTACCGGGTTGTCTATTCCTGTGGAACGGGATGTTATAAATGATGCCGACGTTATTATCGGTAATGCGGACCCGCACCTGTTAAAGCAGGCTGAAAAGCTTAAATGGTTACAGCTGAACAGTGCCGGCGTAGGGAGTTATGTCGATGCCGTCGGTAAAGACGTTCTTTTAACCAACGCGACGGGCGCGTACGGTGTAGCCGTTGCGGAACATATGGCGGCACAGCTTTTAATGATGATGAAACGGTTGCCTGCTTATTACGACAATCAAAAGGTCGAACGTTGGCACGATGAAGGACCGGTTCAGAGTGTTTTCGGGGCGGAAGTTTTGGTTGTGGGATACGGCGATATAGGAGCCACGTTCGGACGGATCTTGAAAGGAATAGGGGCCCGTGTTACGGCAGTGCGGCGTCGTCTTACCAAGGGCCTTGACGGGGCGGATGCGGTAGCCACTCTTGATGATTTGGACAGTCTCTTGCCAAAAGCACAGATTGTTGCCTGTGTGTTGCCCGATACACCGGAAACGGCAGGGCTGTTTACCAAAGAACGATTGGGAAAGATGAAAAGGCAGTCTTGGTTTATCAATGCCGGTCGCGGCAATGTTGTAGACAGTGACGCTTTGTGTGATGCCGTAGCGACAGGCAGGTTGGCAGGGGCGGCATTGGATGTAACCGAACCCGAACCTTTACCTCAAGGTCATCGCCTTTGGCATACGCCGGGAATTTATATTACACCACATGTATCGGGCGGCCTGCATTTAGAATATACCCATAATCGTATCATTCAAATTGTCGCTCGAAATTTAGAACTTTTTTTAGCGGGAAAAGCATTAGAACATGAAGTAGATCGTCAAAGCGGTTACGGCAAATAAAAAAAGATTTCTACAGATACGGGTCTTTACTTGTCAGATATGAGAGGGACGAGTGAAGACCCGTATTTTATATTGACGAAAGTACATGATATTTACAAAATTTCAATAATGAAACTCATTGAAGCAATATAAAAATAGTGATATTCTATACGGAGTATGTACCGTAATTACGACAATATACGAGCAGAGGACGGGAAAACATGAAATTTATTTTGTTTTTTATTATGGTCTGTCTACTTATAGGAGGACAGATTTTAGGGGCCAAGTTTCAAATAAAATCATTTAATGAGGCTTTGAAACGGCTTCATAAAAAAGGCAACGTCGGCGTAGGCACTAAAAAGAGAAAGGTGGGTCCCGGTTATGTAGTGCTCCTGGCCTGTGATTCGCAAGGAACGATTACAGGGGGAGAGTTGATGCGAGGAATTACGGTTTTTAATAGTTTTAAGGAATACGGAAAATGGAACGGCCAATCTATTTATGATGTAAACGCTCGACTTAAAGCCGGTAATGAAGAAGCACGAGACGAGTACAGCGGATATATTGCGGCTTTGGATGCCTTGGAAGAAAAATTGGCGGAGCAGACTGCCGGTGAGGAGGTCAAGAGATAATGGAATTTATTGCCATGTGCGCCAATTCATTTATCGACTTGTTCAAGGCAGGGGCACAAATCTTTACAGGCTTTGTTACGGGAATCATCCCTCTTGTAGTCGTTTTGATGACGGCCGTCAACTCATTGATTAAGCTCATAGGAGAACAGCGGTTTTACGGATTTGCCCGAAAAGCGACAAAATATAAGCTTACACGCTATACGTTGGCACCCGTTTTATCCGTTATATTCTTAACGAGCCCCATGTGTTTTACTTTCGGACGTTTTGTAGAGGAAAAGTATAAGCCGGCTTTTTATGATGCACAGGTAAGCTTTGTGCACCCTGTTACGGGACTCTTTCCTCATGCCAACGGAGGCGAACTTTTCGTGTACATGGGTATTGCTGCGGGTATTCAGGCACTGGGCTATCCTTTGGGGGATTTAGCGGTTCGCTATTTTCTTATCGGCATAGTAGTTATCTTTTTACGCGGAATCATTACGGAACGAATTTATATATACATGAATCGTAAAGCGGGACGAAAGGTATAGGTGACACATGTATAAATCAGTAGTTGTTTGCAAAGGTGCCGGCGGTTGGGGCGGGCCGATTACACTGATACCTACCGCACAACGACATGTTATTCTCAGCGTGACCGGAGGAGGAATTCACCCTATTGCCAAGCAACTCGGTGAATTATCGGGGTGTGAAGTTGTCGACGGTTTTACGACAGGCGTCAATGACTCGGAAATTCTGGCCGTCGTGATTGATTGCGGAGGTACGGCACGGTGCGGTGTTTATCCCCGGAAGGGCATTCACACGATTAACGTGGTTCCCGTCGGGCGTAGCGGGCCTTTGAGTAAATATATAACCGAAGACTTATACGTATCGGGTGTGACGCCGCAGTGTCTTGCTTATGCAAGTAAAGAGGCTGTCGTGCGCGAAGCGGCAAAAGAAGCTGTCTCCGTATCGGCGAGTAAGGAACCTGAAAAAGTGCGGCAGTCATCGGCTAACATAGTGACACGGATGGGCATCGGCATCGGCCAGGTGGTCAATAAATTTTATGCTGCCGGTAGAGAATCTATCGATATAACCATCAAAAGTATTTTGCCTTTTATGGCCTTTGTCAGCATGATTTTAGGAATTATTACGGCTACGGGTGTCGGTAATGTTGTAGCTGTTACCATTTCTCCCGTCGCCGCATCCTTGCCGGGGATGTTGATCTTGGCACTCGTGTGTGCTCTCCCTTTTATTTCACCTGTTCTCGGCCCGGGAGCGGTTATTGCACAGGTTATAGGTACGCTTTTAGGAGCGGAAATCGGTTTGGGGCATATCCCTCCGCAATATGCTCTGCCGGCTCTCTTTGCCATTGATGCGCAAGTCGGCGCCGACTTTATTCCTGTCGGCCTGAGTCTTGGTGAAGCGGAACCGGAAACCATCGAACTGGGCGTGCCTGCCGTCTTGTATTCACGCATGATTACAGGTCCTTTGGCTGTATTATTGGCCTATGCCGCATCGGTAGGCTTGTATTAGACTCTTTCCGTCTTCCACTAGGGAGACGGAATTTTTATTTTTCAGACGACTTTGACTTTTTGCCCTTTATAAGGTATGATAGATGAGCATAAAGAAAAGTATGCTTACATAGAAGGGAGTTTTGAAAAGTGGCTGAAGAAAGATATGAGTTTCAGGCTGAAACAAAACAATTATTGGATCTTATGATTCATTCTATTTATACAAACCGTGAAATATTTCTGCGTGAATTGATTTCCAACGGCTCCGATGCTATTGATAAATTACATTATGAAGCATTGACGAATCGCGATTTATTGGAAGGCGATACGGAATTTTCTATTCGACTGGCCATAGATAAGGATAAGAAAACTTTGACTGTTGCCGACAACGGTATCGGTATGGACAAGGAAGATATTAAAGCCAATATCGGCACTATTGCCCGGTCAGGGACTAAGGCCTTTTTGGAACGTTTGAAAGCGGAAAAAGAAGATAGTGAAAACGTATCGGACAAGGAATTAATCGGTCAGTTCGGCGTCGGCTTTTACTCGGCATTTATGGTTGCTAAAGCCGTTACGGTCTTGACCAGAAAGGCCGGTACGGATACCGGATATTGCTGGAAATCTACGGGTGACGGTTCATACACCTTAAGGGAATGCGATGTTAAACATCACGGGACGGCTGTCGTACTGGAACTGAAAGATGAATTTACAACAGGTGAGGATGATTTCCTTGATGAAAGTCGCCTTTCCGAATTAGTTAAAAAGTACTCCGACTATATTCGCTATCCCATTATGATGAATGTAACGGTAAAAGAAGTACCGAAAAATGAAGACGGTCAGCCCGTTGAAGGAGCTGAGCCGATTGAAAAAACGGAATTGAAGACTTTGAACTCCATGCAACCCTTGTGGACTCGTAACAAGTCGGATATTAAGGATGAAGAATATGCCGACTTTTTCCGTCATCAGTTCTATGAATGGGAAAAGCCTATGGAAGTATTCCATACAAAGGCTGAAGGAACGGTTGAATACACGGCACTTTTGTTCATTCCCGGCAGTGCTCCTATGAATCTGTATTACAGTGATTATGAACCGGGCATTCAATTGTATTCACGTCATGTATTTATTATGGATAAGTGCAAAGATTTACTTCCCGAATACTTGCGGTTTGTCAAGGGGCTTGTCGATTCTCCCGACCTGTCCCTCAATATTTCGCGTGAAATGTTGCAACAAAGCCGTAATTTAAAAGTTATCGGCAAGAATTTGGAAAAGACTATTTTAAAAACGCTGGCTCGAAAGGCGGAAAAAGAACGGCCTGAATACGAAAAGTTCTGGAACGAGTTCGGAAAGTCGATTAAAATCGGCATTTACAGCGGTATGATGACCGGAGAAAACAATGCGGACAAGCTTAAGGACTTGGTACTCTTTTATTCGGCTCGTCAAGGTCGTCTCGTTACCTTGAAAGAATATGTAGAGGCTATGAAGGACGGGCAGCAGAAGATTTATTATGCTGTAGGTAAAGACAAGGAAGGCATTGATGCCTTGCCGCAGACGGAATTGCTGAAGGATCGAGACCTGGATGTATTGTATCTTTTTGACCCCGTAGATGAATTCGCCATTGAGGCTCTTCATGAATACGACGGTAAGTCCTTCCATTCTGTAAGCCGCGGCGATTTGGACTTGGATGACGATACATTTAAGGAAGAAAAAAAGAAAAACGAAGACTTGGCTAAAGATAATGAAGGTCTGTTACAAGACATGAAAAAAGCCTTGGAATCGAAAGTGGTGGATGTACGCCTTTCCAATCGGTTAAAAAGCGGTGCCGTTTGCCTCGTGGCCGATGCGGCAGGGCCGTCTGTAGCCATGGAACAGGCTTTTGCCGGTGCGGATAATCCGTTTATGAAGGCACGGCGTATTTTGGAAATCAATCCTCATCATGAATTATTCAATAAACTGAAGACTTTACATGACGGAGAAACGAACAAGGATGCATTCAAAGAGTACAGTGAACTCTTATACGATCAGGCACTATTGTTGGAAGGAATTATGCCGGAAGATCCTGTTGTCTTTGCGCAACGCCTTGCAAAAATGATGGCGAAATAAGTTGACGGAGCGGTTTGCAGCCGCTCCGTTTTTCTACCTGTTTACGTGTACATATGTTCGGTCTTGTGCTAAAATAATAAGACTTACGAAGTATAGTTTCGTAAAGAAACGGAGCATTAGGTTATGAATGTAGAAGAAAGAAATAAAGATTATGATCGGTCTCGGCCTTTTCGTGTCGAATCTCCTTTTGAACCTACGGGGGATCAACCGGCGGCCATAGATTCATTGGCACACGGCATTGAAAGCGGACAGTGGGCTCAAGTATTATTGGGAGCCACGGGAACCGGCAAAACATATACGATGGCCAAACTGATTGAACGGGTTCAAAAGCCTACGTTAATCATTGCTCACAATAAAACCTTGGCAGCCCAACTATGCAGTGAGTTCAAGGCTTTTTTTCCGGATAATGAAGTGGGCTATTTTGTCAGCTATTATGACTATTACCAGCCGGAAGCCTATATTCCTACAACGGATACCTATATTGAAAAGGATTCGGCCATTAACGATGAAATAGATAAGCTGCGCCACTCGGCGACGATGAGTCTTTTCGAACGGCGTGACGTGATTATAGTCGCTTCCGTATCGTGTATATACGGCTTGGGTGATCCGGAAGATTACAGCGATTTGGTACTGTCCTTGCGTTTAGGGCAGGAGAAATCTCAAACCGAAATTTTACGAAAACTTGTGGACATTCAATATACGCGAAATGATTTGGATTTACAGCGAGGTACCTTTCGCGTACACGGGGATACGATTGAAGTCTTTCCGGCTGCTTTCGACAGTTCCGTCATTCGTATCGAAATGTTCGGTGATGAAATCGATCGCATGACGGAAGTGGATGTGTTGACAGGGGAAGTATTGGCAGAACGAAAGCATATAGCCGTCTATCCTGCCAGTCATTACGTAACGACGAAGGAAAAGATGCAAAGAGCCCTCGGTACAATCAGCGAAGAGCTGACGGAAAGATTGCAATATTTGAAGAGCCGGGAGCGGCTGCTGGAAGCACAGCGTTTGGAACAACGTACGCGGTATGATATGGAAATGATGGAAGAAATGGGATATTGTTCGGGCATAGAAAACTATTCTCGGCATTTGTCGGGCCGCAAGGCCGGAGAAGCCCCGTATACCTTGCTTGATTACTTTCCCGACGATTTTATGATTCTCATCGACGAATCGCATGTTACCATACCGCAGCTTAGAGCTATGTATGCAGGCGATCAGTCACGTAAGGAGTCTCTTGTCGAATACGGGTTCAGACTTCCGTCGGCTAAGGATAACAGACCTTTGAATTTTGATGAGTTTACGGAACGGATTAATCAGATTGTCTATGTCAGTGCGACGCCCGGTGACTATGAGATGGAAGTACAGACCAATTTGGCCCAGCAAATCATTCGGCCTACAGGACTTCTAGACCCGAAGGTGGAGGTCCGCCCCGTTACGGGGCAGATGGATGATTTGCTCGGTGAAATTCGCAAGCGCATTGAAAAGAAAGAACGAGTTTTAGTAACGACGCTGACTAAAAAAATGGCGGAAGATTTGACTGAATTTTTAAAGGAAACGGGTATTCTTGTGCGGTATTTGCACTCGGATATTGCTACTATAGAACGGGCCGAAATCATTCGTGATTTACGGGCGGGCGTATTCGATGTTCTTGTCGGCATTAACTTGTTGCGTGAAGGGCTGGACATGCCGGAAGTCTCATTAGTCGCCATTCTTGATGCGGATAAGGAAGGCTTTTTAAGATCCGACACGGCTTTGATACAGACTATGGGGCGAGCGGCTCGTAACGAACACGGCACCGTTATCATGTATGCCGATACGGTAACGGGATCCATGCAACGGGCTATGGACGAAACGGAACGTCGCCGAGCCGTACAGGAAGCCTATAATAAGGAGCACCATATTACACCCAAGTCGGTTAAGAAAGAGGTTGTAAACTTAATTGAACTGACGAAGGTGAGTGAAGAAGAAAAAGGCTACGGAGCTGCCGATGAATTGCTTACTAAAGAAGCCTTGCACAAGGTCATTCACTCATTGACTCAGGAAATGAAAAAGGCGTCAAGGCAGTTGGAATTTGAAAAGGCGGCGGAAATAAGAGATCGCCTGGGACGGTTACGACAAGAACTGTCGCAAATGAGTCATGACGACACGTTACCGAAAGAATTGGCCGGACAGGCCGATATGCCGTCGGCACGCACGGTTCGTAAGGTTCGCCATCCGTCGGCACGCCGTCGTAAGAGTGAGGCCGTAGAAAAAGGAAAGTCAATGAAGAGGAGTAAAGACTGAGGTATGTCTGAAGCGAAAATTATTATAAAAGGTGCCAGACAGCACAACTTAAAAAACATAGATCTCGTATTGCCGCGTGATAAATTCGTTGTCATTACGGGACTTTCCGGGTCGGGAAAGTCATCCTTGGCCTTTGACACGATTTATGCGGAAGGGCAGAGGCGTTATATAGAGTCTCTGTCAGCCTATGCACGGCAGTTTTTGGGACAAATGGATAAGCCTGATGTAGACTACATTGAAGGCTTATCTCCGGCTATTTCCATCGACCAGAAGACAACCAGCCGCAATCCCCGTTCCACTGTCGGAACGGTTACGGAAATTTATGACTATCTTCGCCTTCTTTATGCTCGTGCAGGTGAAGCCTTTTGTCCGTCGTGCGGTAAACCCATTCGTCAGCAGACCATAGAACAGATGACCGATTCTGTCCTGGCCTTGGGAACCGGACAGAAAATTATGGTCATGGCACCTGTTGTTGACGGCCGCAAAGGAACTCATCAAAAGCTTTTGGAAAGGCTTGTTAAAGACGGGTATGTGCGTGTACGTGTAGACGGAGAAATTTATTTGTTATCCGACGATATTCATCTTGATAAGAATAAAAAACATACGATTGAAGTCGTCGTAGATCGCTTGGTTGTAAAGAAAGAAATCGAGACACGTCTTACCGATTCATTGGAAACGGCCGCCGCTTTAAGCGACGGTATTGTACATGTGCTGAAGGTTGATACTCGGGAAGTTTTTACGTTCAGCCAAAACTTTGCTTGCCCCGATTGCCATGTCAGCTTACCGGAAATCGAGCCGCGACTGTTTTCATTTAACAGCCCTTTCGGAGCTTGCCCGGCCTGCTCCGGCATCGGCAGTACGATGGAAGTGGACCGGAAACTTGTTTTACCCGATGAACATAAAACTTTTCTGGACGGTGCCGTTGCGGCTTTAAGCAATAACCCCAATTCCTGGTTTATGAGGCAGCTCGGAGGATTGTTGGCGGGACACGGCTATTCCTTGGAGAATACCTTTGCCGATTTGGATGAAGAAACTCAAGACAAGGTCATGAACGGGTCGGAAGAAGAATGCACCTTTGACTATGAAAATTTAAGAGGCGAAGTAAAGACCTTTACCACACCTTTTGAAGGGATTATTCCCATGGTGCGGCGCCGTTATAAAGAGGCATCTACCGATATGATGCGAGATCAGTTTGAGGAGTTCATGTCCGTTAAGCCGTGTTCGGCTTGCCACGGTTCGCGGCTTCGCCCCGAGGCGCTGGCTATTAAGGTCGGCGGCCTGGATATTCATGAATTGACGGAGCTTACAGTGAGCCGGATGATTACCTTCTTTGACGATCTGCAGTTAACGGAAAAGCAGGCTCTCATCGGTAAACAAGTGTTAAAAGAAATTCGTGCACGGTTGTCTTTTTTGGCTACCGTTGGTCTCGATTATCTGACATTGGCACGAACGGCCGGCACTTTGTCGGGCGGTGAAGCCCAACGTATTCGACTGGCGACTCAAATCGGAGCCGGTTTGGTGGGAGTCCTGTATATTCTGGACGAACCGTCCATCGGGTTGCATCAGCGGGACAATGACAGGCTCCTGTCGGCGCTTAAACACCTGCGTGATGCGGGAAATACGTTGATTGTCGTTGAGCATGACGAGGACACGATGCATGCTGCCGATTGTATTGTCGATATCGGGCCGGCTGCAGGAGAACATGGCGGCCGTGTCGTGGCACAGGGAACGGCGGCGGAAATTATGAAATGCCCCGAATCGTTAACCGGGCAGTATTTATCGGGCAAGAGATTTATTCCTTTGCCGGAAAAAAGGCGAGTCGGTAACGGTACGTTTATTGAGATTCAAGGCGCGAAAGAAAACAACTTACGGAATATAGATGTACGAATTCCCGTAGGCACGCTTACGGTTGTAACCGGTGTCAGCGGTTCCGGTAAATCTACTCTGGTCAATGAAATTCTTTACAAAGGAATGGCAGAGGCGGTTTACGGGACGCCGCATCGTCCGGGTGAATTTAAGGCCATTAAGGGAACGGAATATATCGATAAAATTATTAATATAGATCAGGCTCCTATCGGGAGGACTCCTCGTTCTAATCCGGCTACGTATACGGGGGTTTTTGACTTTATTCGTCAACTTTTCAGTCAGACTGCAGAGGCCAAGATTCGCGGCTATAAGGCGGGGCGTTTCAGTTTCAATGTTAAAGGCGGTCGTTGCGAAGCTTGTCGCGGTGACGGTATCATTCGCATTGAAATGAACTTTTTGCCGGACGTATATGTGCCGTGCGAAGTATGCCACGGTGCCCGTTATAATAGAGAAACGCTGGAAGTGAAATATAAGGGTAAAAACATTTCCGAAGTTCTCGATATGACGGTAGACGAAGGAGTTGAGTTTTTTGCCAACGTGCCGCGAGTGCTGAACAAGTTGAAGTCTTTGCAAGACGTGGGACTCGGGTATATACGTTTGGGGCAGCCGGCGACAACCTTATCGGGCGGTGAGGCTCAGCGTGTCAAACTGGCTACGGAATTGTCAAAACGTAGTACGGGTCGGACCTTATACATTCTCGATGAACCGACTACGGGGTTACACAGTGCGGATATTCATAAGCTTATGAATGTGTTGCAATTGCTTGTCAACGGAGGGGATACCGTCGTTGTTATTGAGCATAATCTGGATGTTATCAAAGTCGCGGATTATCTTATCGACTTAGGGCCTGAAGGCGGCAACGGAGGCGGTACGATAGTAGCTACGGGCACACCTGAAGAAGTGTGCAAGGTTGCGGCTTCGTATACCGGTAAGTTTTTAGCCCCTGTTTTGGAACGTACGAAAAAATTGATGAAAAAGAAGAGGTAAGTCATGGCCGTCCGTGAAGACGTGTTGGAAAAAATTAAAGAACTGACTACCGAACCCGGCGTGTATTTATGGAAGGACGAAAAGGGACGGATCATTTACGTAGGCAAGGCCGTTAATCTACGCAATCGTGTCAAAAGTTATGTGCGCAAGGACTCGAACAGGGCTGTCAAGGTGGCGGCCATGATGAGTCATGCCGTCGACTTGGAAACAATTGTCGTCGCCAACGAAGCGGAAGCACTGATTTTAGAAAATACGCTTATAAAAAAGCATCATCCGCGTTATAACATTATGTTGCGTGATGATAAGACCTATCCCTATATTAAAGTGACGCTTAATGAAGAATATCCTCGCGTTTTTATGACAAGACGCGTCTTACGGGACGGAGCCCGTTACTTCGGACCCTTCGCCGATGCCGGGGCGGTTCATCGCGTTCTGAAGTTGATGCAGACGGCCTTACATTTGCGGACGTGTCGTTCCATGAAGGTGGAACGGCCGTGTTTGCAGTACCATTTAGGACATTGTGAGGCTCCCTGTGTAAACTATATAAGCAAGACTGCTTATCAGAAACAGGCTCGACTGGCTGTGGATGCACTGGAAGGCCGCAATAAGACTCTCTACAGGGAGTTACAGGATAAGATGGAGGCAGCCGCTACGGCGGAGCAGTTTGAAAAGGCGGCTATGTATAGGGATCAACTGGCAGCTTTAAAAATTATTCAGGAACAACAGGACATTGTTACTACCGGGGCAGGCGATACGGACGTTATAGGTTTTTATGCCGAAGGAGATAAAACGGCCGTGCAGATTTATACCATTCGCGGCGGCAAGCTTATGGGGCGGGAGAACTTCAGTCTTGATAACAGTAATGATGAATCGACGGCGGCTCTTACCGGGGCCGTATTGGATCAATATTATGTAGAAGGCGTCTTCATACCTCGTGAAATTGTCGTCCCTGATGTAGAAGATAAAGAAGCCTACGAACATCGGTTGGGAGTGCAAAAAGGGCGGAATGTAGATATTATTATTCCCCGCCGTGGAGTGAAGAAACGGCTTCTCGAAATGGCCGAAAATAATGCAAAAGTACTTTGGGAACAACGTCGGTTGCAATGGCGGAATGACAAGAACAAGACGACAGGGGCTGTAGAGGCTCTGGCAAAAGTTCTCGATCTCCCGTGTCTGCCTGTACGCATGGAGTGTTTTGATATTTCCCATACTCAAGGGATTGAAACGGTAGCGTCCATGGTCGTTTTCGAACAGGGAAGACCGGCCAAATCGGAATATCGGCGGTTTAAGCTAAAGACCGTACAAGGAAAGCCGGATGACTTTAAGTCTATGGCCGAAATTATGGAACGCCGTTACAGTGAAAAAGATTGGCCCGTTCCCGACTTGATTGTTATTGACGGCGGTAAGGGACAGTTACATGCGGCACTTCCCGTTATCAGACGGGCCGGAACGGACGCACCGGTCATCAGCTTAGCTAAGCGGATTGAAGAGGTATTCGTTGAAGGTCGCAGTGAATCGATTATTCTCAGTCACCATACGCCGGAGTTACAATTGCTTCAGGCCATTCGTGATGAAGCTCATCGTTTCGCTATTACGTATCACCGTAAACTGAGAGGAAAACGAAGTCTCGTATCCGTCCTTGATCATATTGAGGGGATCGGTCCGAAAAGGCGTAAAGCGGTTTGGCAAGCTTTTAAGACGTTGGATGATATTAAGGCGGCCTCTATAGACGAATTGGCTGCCGTAGACGGTATGAATCGCAGTGCGGCGGAAAATATTTACTATTTTTTCCGCCTGGGTACGGATGAAAAACGAACGATTATCAAAAAAACTTAAGAAAGGCGTTGTAGCGCCTTTCTTTTTTGTTATATAAAATTACGAATGGAAGGCGGGAAAAAATTGGCAAAGAAGAAAGTATGCGAAAAAAAGCGGCCTTTCCGCTATGCGAGTATTTGTCAACAAGCTCTGAATAGGATATAATTAATCAGTATGTGAAGTATGTCTGTATGTTTAGATGGAAGGAGGCGTATTTTCGTGTCCTCGGAAAAACAAAGAACTATCGGTAAACCTGTTTTTTATGAAGGCGTAGGTCTTCATGCAGGATTGCCTGTACATATGACCTTAAAACCCGCAGGAGTTAATGAAGGTATTTGTTTTGTACGCACCGACTTGCCCGGCAACCCGTCCGTGCCGGCCAATCAGTCGTATGTAACCAACACGATGCGTGCGACGACTCTGGAAAAGGGAGAAGCCAAGGTATTTACGGTAGAACATGTGTTATCGGCCTTGCAAGGTTTGAAAATTGACAATTGTGTTGTCGAAATGGATTCGCCTGAACCGCCTGTAGGTGACGGTAGCAGCGCCGTTTTTGTCGATATGATTAAAGAAGCGGGCGTTGTCGAGCAGGATGCTCCGCGTAATGTATATGCCGTAACGAAGCAACGGGTGGTGCAAGAAGATGATAAATTTATAGCCGTGTTACCTTACGACGGATTTCGTATTACTTTTACGTCCATTAATCCCCATCCCCTGTTAGGAGTGCAGTTTTTCGACAGTGAAGTGACGGAACAGTCTTATATCGACGATATTTGTTATGCCCGCACCATCGCCTTTACGGAAGAGTTGGAAATGATGCGTAAATTGGGCCTCGGCAAGGGCGGTACAATAGAAAACGTCGTCGTATATGATAAGGATACATGCTTGTCTCAATTACGGTCTGATGATGAATTGGTACGTCATAAGGTGTTGGATATTATCGGCGATTTATCCCTTATCGGCAGACCCTTAAAGGGCCATATTATAGCTGTTAAATCAAGTCATAAATTAAACAATTTATTGGCTAAGTGTATTTATGAAGACATGTAACGGGAGGAATTGAAATGACTTTGGAAGTTACGGATATTATGGAAATTTTACCGCACCGGTATCCCATGCTGTTAGTGGATCGCATTACCGAATTGGAACCTATGAAATATGCTGTAGGTATCAAAAATGCGACTTTCAATGAACAGTTTTTCCAAGGGCATTTTCCGGGAAAACCGGTTATGCCCGGAGTTCTCTTGGCTGAAGCCATGGCACAGGTCGGTGGTGTGGCCTTGTTGTATCCTGAAGAAAACAGAGGCTTAATCCCCTTCTTTACGGGTATTGATAAATTGCGTTTTCGTCACCCCGTTCGACCGGGTGACCAGGTTATTATGCGGGCCGATATTATCAAAATTAAAGGTCGTATGGGGAAGGTTACGGCACAGTGTCGCGTAGGCGATACGGTTTGTGCTGAAGGGGAATATCTTTTTGCCCTCATGCCCGGTCAGAAAAAATAAAAAAAGCTGAAAATCGACGAATAAGACAGAAAATCCGGTGATCGATAAGATACGGAGCCGTAATCGGCTGTATTTCCGGTTATAAAAATTTCTTAAAACGGGATTATATAAAAAATTCAGACGTACGGCACCGTCTTTCGGTGCAAAGGATATTGAGGAGTGACATTCATGACCGACGAAAAAGAAAGAGAATCTGCCGATCTTATTCATCCGACAGCTATTATCGACCCTCGAGCTGAGATCGGAAAAGGCGTAAAAATCGGTCCTTATGCTGTCATAGGGCCTAATGTAAAAATCGGCGACGGCACGGAGATTATGTCGCATGTCGTCATTGACGGATGGACAACCATCGGTAAAGATTGCCGCTTTTTTCCGAGTGCATCCATCGGTTCGGAACCGCAGGATCTAAAGTTTAACGGTGAAAAAAGTTATGTCATTATCGGCGACCGTTCCGTATTTCGTGAATTTGTGACGGTTAGCCGTGCTACGGGTGAAGGTGAAGAAACCCGTATCGGTAACGACTGCCTGTTTCAGGCTTGTACGCATGTTGCCCATAATTGCATAGTAGGCAATCACGTTATTATGAGTAACTGTGCCGGCTTGGCCGGTCACGTTACTGTAGAAGATCGTGTCGTTATCGGTGGTATTGCAGGCGTACATCAATTTGTCAAGGTGGGTCGAAATGCCATGATCGGCGGCTTGGCCAAAGTCGTTCAGGATATACCGCCTTTTGTTATTGCCGACGGACAACCGGCGCGTATTATCGGTTTAAACAGTGTCGGGTTGGCACGTGCCGGTATTTCCGAAGAAACGCGACGGGAGCTGAAAAAGGGGTTCCGCCTTTTATATCGTTCGGGCCTTAACTTGGGTCAGGCCATCGAATCGATGGAACAGGAATTAAACAGTAGTGAAGAAGTAGAACACTTATTACGTTTTTTGCGCAATGCGGAACGCGGTATTTGCAGAGGGGCTAAAGACTGATAAAAAGGGCAGGTAAGCGTTGTCTTGCCTACCCTTTTTTGCTATATCCGTGCTGACAGAAAATATCGTTTTTTGGTATAATAAAACGTACTATACATTAATGTAAGGATGGTATACATGGGTAAAGTCGGTTTATTGGCAGGCGTCGGAAATTTGCCTGTCGAGTTTTTGCGTGCCGCCCATCAAATGGGGCATGAAGTCATAGTTATTTCCGTCGTGCCCGATACGGCGGCGGCCTTAAAGACCGAAGCGGACGCATACTACGAGATTAATGTGGCGAAGCTTGATAAGATTATTAAGACTTTGCTCCGTGAAGGCGTTACGGACGTTACCATGATCGGTAAGGTAACAAAAGAAATTCTTTTTAAAGGTATAAAATTTCCCGATTTTCGGGCCGTGAAGCTTTTAGCGAAGTTGCGTAATCGCAAGGACGACACGATTATGCTGGCGATTGTCGACGAATTGGCGAAAGATAACCTTGTGGTTGCCGATCAAACGGCATACTTGAAACCGTTGATGCCGCCGCCCGGTGTTTTGACAAAACGAAATCCGACAGAAGAAGAAAAGGAAGATATTCGTTTCGGGTTTGAAACGGCGAAGGCTATGGGCGGCATGGATATAGGACAGACTGTTGTAGTGAAGCACAAGGCGGTCATGGCTATTGAAGCGATTGAAGGCACCGATGCATGCATTCGTCGCGGCGGTGCATTGGGAAGAGGCGGTGCCTGCGTGGTAAAGGTGGCCAAACCGAATCAGGATGTACGTTTTGACGTGCCGGCCGTAGGTAAACAGACACTCTTATCCATGATTGAAAGCGGATGTACGCTTTTGGCAATGGAAGCGCATAAAACCCTGTTTGTAGAGCAAGAAGAAGTATTGGCACTGGCAGATGAGCATCGTATTTGTATTTGTGCCGTTGACGAATCATATTAATGAGGAGAGCCTATGAAAATCATGCTTTCCGCCGGCGAAGCGTCCGGTGATTTACACGGTGCCAATCTTGCCGAAGCATTGAAAGCCGTAGATCCGCAGGTTGAGTTAATCGGTATGGGTGGCGAACAAATGCGTAAGGCCGGTGTCCGCATTGTGTATGACATAAAAAATCTCGGCGTTATCGGCATCGGAGAGATTATAAAAAAGATACCTTTCTTTTATAAATTGCGCACTTTTTTAGTCAATACGATGAAAGAAGAAAAACCGGATGCATTGGTTTGCATTGACTATCCGGGGTTTAATATGAAGCTCATCGAAAAGGCTAAGGAGGCGGGAATTCCTGTAATTTATTATATTCTGCCGACTATTTGGGCTTGGCATAAGAGCCGCGGCAACGTTATTGCCGAATATACGGATTTGGCCGTATCACTTTTTCCTTTTGAAGCCGAAATGTATAAGAAAATGGGTACGAACGTTGTGTATGGCGGACACCCTCTGCTGGATACGGTAAAGCCGTCCATGTCGAAAGACGAGGCGTACAGCTTTTTCGGTTTACAACAGGGGAAAAAGACCGTACTTTTTATGCCCGGCAGTCGTGTACAGGAAGTACAAAGCTTATACGGAAAAATGTTGGCGGCAGGAAAATTGTTGCAGGACAAGGTTGAAGGGTTGCAGTTTATGGTTCCGAAGGCTTCTACCATTGACAGACATATGTTGGAAGAAGCCGCGCGAGAAGCGAATTTAGAGGTTCATATAGGCGAAGGCCGGGTATATGACATGATGAATATAGCCGATGCGGCTATTTGTGCGTCCGGCACGGCTACTCTTGAAACCGCTTTAATGGGAGTACCGACCCTTTTGGTATATCGTGTCAATGCATTGACCTACTGGTTATCAAAGATTTTGGTTCACTTGGACAGTATCGGGTTACCGAATATTATTTCGGGACATCGTATTATGCCGGAACTCTGGCAGGATGAAGTAACACCCGAAAATATAGAAGCCGCCGTCTTGCCTTGGTTAGTGGATGCGGCAGCTGCGGAGGAAGCACGACATTTGATGGCCGGTGTACGCTGTCAAATGGGCGAAGCAGGGGCTGTACGACGTACGGCTGAAATCATTTCTGAATTTGTAAAGGAGAAACAACTCCATGAAGCAGTACAATAGTTGGCACAGCTACAAGCGGTTGTTACGGTTTATCGTTCCTTATAAGAAGAAGTTGTCCATTGCCGTCGTTTGTATGGCTTTTTCGGGACTCAGTAACGTTGTCGTTCCTTGGGTTATCAAGGATGTTATCGATAAAGTTCTGGCGCAAAAGGATGTGCATACGCTGAATCTGATTTGCGTCGGTATTCTGGCACTGTTTATCTTTAGAGGCTTCTTTTATTTCTGGCAGAAATACTTGATGAGTTACATTGGACAACATATTGTTAACGATATTCGTGAGGCTCTTTATCGCCATATTCAGAAGATGTCTTTGTCTTATTTTGACAGGCGCAAGACCGGTAATATTATGAGTAACCTCACTAATGACGTTACGGCTTTACAAACGGCTATTGCCGACAATCTGATTTCCTTTGTGCAAGAAGCCGTAATTTTAGTCGGGTCCCTGGTTTCCATGTTTTACCTGTATTGGAAGCTGACCTTTTTAACCTTGGCAGTCGTGCCGCTTGTCGTTTTAACAATTAACTATTTCGGCAAACGTCTACGTAAGGCCGGACATAAGGTTCAGGGAAAACTGGCCGACATTACGGCTCTTATAGAAGAAGCCATTTCAGGCATTCGTATTATTCGTTCTTTTAACAGGGAAGATCACGAAATTGATCGTTTTGTAGAACAAAATGACAAGAATTTCTGGGCTCTTATGGCAACTACCCGATTAACAGCTATGTTGACGCCGTTTATTCAGTTCTTCGCAGCTGTTGCCGTCGTAGGAATTATTTGGTACGGCGGCATGAGCGTTATTGACGGAGCTATGACGGCAGGTGCTTTAATCGCTTTTTTGATTTATGCTATCAACCTGTCGAATCCCGTTCGTCGAATCAGTGAGATTTACGGTGAAATTCAACGTTCATTGGCTGCAGCGGATCGAGTATTTGAAACGCTTGATACAAAATCGGACGTAGAGGAAAAACCTGATGCCGTAGACTTGAATATCGTTCATGGCAAGGTAGAGTTTGAAAATGTATGCTTCGCTTATGATGAGGAACATGAAGCATTAAAGGACTTTACCCTTACTGTAGAGCCGGGTGAAGTCGTAGCTCTGGTGGGACCCAGCGGTGCCGGCAAATCGACTATTGCCAACTTGGTACCCAGATTTTACGATGTAACCTCAGGGGCTCTGAAAATTGACGACACGGATGTGAGAGATGTGACTTTTTCGTCATTGCGCAGCCAAATCGGACTGGTACCGCAGGAAACGATGTTGTTCAATACATCTATTATGAATAATATTCTCTACGGTCGCCTCGATGCGACGGAGGAAGAAGTCGTGGCAGCTGCCAAGGCGGCCAATGCACATGAGTTTATTAAAGACCTGCCTGACGGGTATGCGACTGTAGTCGGAGACAGAGGCAGCGCGCTTTCCGGCGGACAGCGTCAACGAATCGCTATTGCCAGAGCTATTTTGAAGGATCCTCATATTTTGATTCTCGACGAAGCTACATCGGCATTGGATACGGAAAGCGAAAAAATAGTACAGTCGGCCTTGGAAACCTTGATGAAAGGACGAACGTCTTTAGTCATTGCTCATCGACTCAGTACGGTTCGAAATGCGGATAAAATCGTTGTTATCAATCACGGTTCTATTGTCGAATCGGGTACTCACAAGGAGTTGCTTGCCCGCGACGGCTTATATGCGAGCTTATATGCGGTTCAATTTAATCCCGAAGTCGTAACGGAAGGATAGAGTCCTCTTGAAACTAAACATAAAAGCCAACTTTCTTTACTGGGTATATAATATTCTTCTACTCTTGTATTGGGCTACGTTGATTCCCGTATTGATTTATCGTCTCTTTCGAGAAGAAGGATTTTTTCAACGGATTAAACAAAGTATCGGTTGGCTGCCGGAAGATTTGAAAAAGAAAATATCCGATAGAGACGCTATTTGGATTCATGCGGCTTCGGTAGGAGAAATCGTAGCTGCCAGTCCGATTGTACGGGAAATGAGGAAAGAACATCCTGAAGAAGTTATCATCGTATCCGTTGTAACGGCTACAGGCTTCAGTATGGCTCACCGAATCATTGAAGGGGCTGACGGGATTTTATATTTCCCTCTCGACTTGCCGTATTTTACGAATCGTATTTTGAATATCGTCAACCCCAAGGTGATAGTTCTGGTAGAAACTGAAATTTGGCCGAACTTCCTGCGTGTCGCCGAAAGTAAGAATATTCCCGTCATGATGATGAACGGACGTATCAGTAATCGCAGTGCTTCACGTTATCGCCTTATTACCTTCTTTACACGCCATGTACTCTCTTCCATACGCGTCTTTTGTATGCAAAGTCGTATTGATGCACAATATATTATCAGCATCGGTGCCGACCCGAATAAAGTTATTGTAACGGGCAATACGAAGTATGATCAGACGTACGGTATTGTAACGGAAGAAGAACGGGGACGCTTGCGTAAGGAGATGGGCTTTAATGATGATGCTTATCCGATTATGATTGCCGGAAGTACGCACAAGGGTGAAAATATTCCCGTGTACAAGGCATTTGTCAAGGTTAAGGAACAATTTCCGCAGGCGAAGCTCATTATTGCACCCAGATATATTTACCAGGCCGATTTAATTATCAGCGAAGGCGTATCCTTAGGTGTAACCATGGTCAAACGAAGTGAAATGGTATCCGGTTGTAAGTCGGATATCCCTTACGACGGTGTTATCTTGGATACGATCGGTGAATTAGGCCGCGTATACAGCATAGGCGATTTGATTTTCGTAGGCGGCAGTTTGGTTCGAGTCGGGGGACATAATATTCTTGAACCGGCAGCACACGGAAAGCCTATTGTCGTTGGGCCGAATATGTTTAACTTCGTTGAAATTTACGAACTTCTCAGCAGACGTGGCGCTTGTGCCATGGTACGTAACGAAGAAGAGTTTATCGATACGTGTCTCGATATTTTGTTAAATCCTGCAAGAGCCAAGCATATGAAGGAAAGTTGCTTGCAAATTGTCGGCGAAAACCAAGGGGCAACGCATCGTAATTTAAATGAATTGAAAAAATTGTTGGATAAATTGCAGTTATGGGGATAGAAATATGTCTTTACGTGAAAAAGTGACTAAGCGATTTCTTGAATTGACGGAAAAGGGAGCACAAAATAAGGGTGATGACCTGATGCTATCCTTTTTGGAAATGCTTGAAAAAGTTTATGAAAAGGCGGTTACACGTCGTCGTCACGCTTATACATCAGGGATAAAGAAAGAAACTTCTTTTGATGCTACGGTTATCAGTTTGGGAAACATAACGGTCGGCGGTACGGGGAAAACCCCTATGGCGGTTTTTCTGACGAAAGAAATTCGCCGCATGGGCTATACGGTAGCCGTTTTGAGCAGCGGATATCGCTCGCAGGCGGAAAAGGCCGGTGCTATTGTATCGGACGGAAATAACGTTTTATTGACACCGGCTGAAGCCGGCGATGAAGCTGTCCTTTTGGCACGATCCCTGCCGGGAGTTCCCGTTTTATCGGGGCGGCGCCGAACGGAAACGGGGCATATTGCGGTAGACGAGTTTCATCCCGATGTCATTTTGATGGACGATGCCTTCCAACATTGGCAAGTGAAGCGAGAGTTGGATATAGTTCTGATTAATGCGGCCAATCCTGTCGGTAACGGACACTTATTGCCGCGCGGTATTTTAAGAGAACCTCTTGATGAATTGGAGCGTGCCGGACTTTTTATTATTACGAAGGCTGATGAAGCCGACAGAGATGAAGTGGAAAAGATCTATTCTCTCCTAAGATACTATAATGAAAGCGCACCCATTGCCGAAGCGGAACATCAACCGAAATGGTGTGTTCCCTATGCGCAATGGTTGAAGGGAGAGATATCTGCTGAAGGACTGGAAGAAGACAGTAAGGTCGTTGCTTTATCGGCTTTGGGCAGCCCCGATTCTTTTGAGGAAACTCTGGAAGAAGCGGAATATGAAGTTGTTCGCTCTTTGCGGTTTGACGACCATCACGTTTACACGGAAAGAGACTTGCGAGAGGCCTCATCTCTGGCGACGGCACAGCGAGCCGTTGTAGTAACGACGGAAAAGGATGCGGTCAAACTTTCGCCGTCTATGGTAGAGTCTATGAGTGTCCCCCTATATGTGCTGGGGATTGAAATAGAAATTACAGCCGGTGAAGAAGAAGTAAAACGCGTATTAAAACGTGTGCTGGGAGGATAAAATGAAATTTATATGCATAATCCCGTCACGATTCGCATCGACGCGATTACCCGGTAAACCTTTAATCGACTTAGCGGGCAAACCGATGATTCAGCGAGTATATGAACAGGCTTGTAAGGCGACAAAAACGTCGGGGACCGTTGTGGCTACCGATGACCCGAGAATTTATGACAAGGTCATGTCCTTCGGCGGTCAAGCGGTTATGACGGATAAGAATCATGAAAACGGTACAGCTCGCTTAGCCGAAGCGGTAGGACACTATAAGGATGCCCATGTGGTCATTAATGTTCAAGGAGATGAACCGCTAATTGCACCGGAAGTCATCGATGCGCTTTGTCAAGCTTTTGAAGAAGATGCAGACTTGCAAATGGCTACGGTAGCTACGCCCTTGCAGCCTGAAGAGTATGATGATAGGGGAGCTGTTAAGGTCGTTGTCAATAAGCGGGACGAAGCCATGTATTTTTCCCGCTCCCTGATTCCGTACCCGCGGCACGACTATACGGCACAACACGGCCCGTATAAGCATATAGGGATTTACGCATACCGACGAGCCTTTTTGCTCGAATATGCGAATATGGAAGTAACCCCGTTGGAAGCGACGGAATCTCTCGAACAGTTGCGTGTATTGGAAAACGGATATAAGATAAAAGTTATTAAAACAACACATACGTTTATCGGCATAGATACGCCTGAAGACGTAGATCGAGTCAGAGAGTATTTTGCTAAGGAGAAGGTTTGATGAAATCTGTTAAAGTAGGAAATACGGTCCTTGACGGGTCGTCTTTATTCGTCTTGGCCGGACCTTGCGTCATAGAAGACCCGGAACGCACCTTGAATATCGGTCGGGAGATGAAGAAGATTTGTGAAAAATTGGGACTGCCTTATGTATTCAAGGCATCTTTTGATAAGGCCAACCGTTCATCTTTCACGTCTTATCGCGGACCGGGCTTGGAAGAAGGCTTAAAAATCCTGGGGCATATCAAAAAAGAATTGAATGTTCCCGTCGTTAGTGATATTCATGCAGTGGAACAGGTCGAAAAAGCGGCGGAGGTCTTGGATATTTTGCAAATCCCCGCATTCTTGTGCCGTCAGACGGATTTGCTTGAAGCGGCGGCGGCAACAGGTAAGTGCGTAAATGTTAAGAAGGGACAGTTTTTGGCTCCTGAAGACATGGGAAATGTAGTTCAAAAGATCCTTCATAAGGGCAATGAAAATCTCATGCTTACAGAACGCGGCGTGACTATGGGGTATCATAATCTGGTTGTCGATATGCGCAGCTTTCCCATTATGAGATCCTTCGGCTATCCCGTTGTATTTGATGCTACACACAGCGTACAGCTTCCCGGCGGTGGCGGTACGAAGTCTACGGGACAGCGACAATTTATCGGTAATCTTGCCCGGGCGGCAGCCGGATCGGGGATTGACGGGGTCTTTATGGAAGTGCATGACAATCCTGCTGAAGCCTTAAGCGACGGACCGAATTCACTGTATTTATCCCAAGTCGAAGGCGTTTTGCGTGATATGGTTGCCATTCATTCCATTGTCGCAAAGAGTACCGAAACGGCTATGTAATCGATTCATACGTGAGGTGTGTGCCATATGAATATATTGGAAGAAGCAAGAGAAGTACTCCGTGTGGAAGCGGCAGGAATAGAACGCCTGATACCTACATTGGATCAGCGCTTTGTCAATGCCGTCAATATGATTCTCGAATCTCGGGGACGTGTTATCGTTACGGGTATGGGGAAATCGGGCCATATAGCCCGTAAGGTGGCGGCTACTTTAGCCAGTACGGGAACGCCGGCCTTTTTTCTTCATCCGGCCGAGGCGATTCACGGTGATTTGGGCATGGTAACTATTGATGATACGGTGTTGGCATTCTCTAATAGCGGAGAAACGACGGAAATCCTGAATATATTGCCGTCCTTAAAACGTATCGGTCCCAAACTGATTGCCGTTGTGGGAAATATGAACTCAACGTTGGCAAAAACGGCCGATATCGTTCTTGATGTGACAGTAGAGAAAGAAGCCTGCCCCTTGGGATTGGCTCCGACTACCAGTACGACTGTAGCCTTGGCCCTTGGGGATGCTTTGGCAGTAGCCCTCTTACAGGCGCACAACTTTACGAAGGATCAGTTTGCTGTATTCCATCCCGGCGGAGCTTTGGGTAAAAAATTGCTTTTAACGGTAAAAGACGTTATGCATAAGGGTGTGGATAATCCTGTTATCGGTGAAGAAAGTACGGTTCAGGATGCGCTTTTTATGATGACGGAAAAGGGATTGGGTGCCGTAGCCGTTACGCGTGAAGACGGCACTTTGGCCGGTCTGGTTACGGACGGTGATGTACGACGCGGTCTGGAAACGGGGTCTAATTTCTTACAGTGGCCTGTAGATGCCATGATGACTAAGAACCCCCGACGGATCTCTCAGGATAAATTGGCTGCCGAAGCCTTACATATTATGGAAAAAAATCAGCCGCGACCGATTACGGTATTGCCGGTTATTGATGAAAACGATAAGGTTACGGGTATGATTCATTTGACGGACTTATTGCGTCAAGGTGTCGTTTAATGAAGGCGGAACATATTAAGGTAGTCGCCTTCGATGTAGACGGCGTATTTACGGACGGAACTCTGTACTACGGTGCGAACGGTGATTGTATGAAAGCCTTTTCCGCCCGTGACGGCATGGGCATTTCTATGGTTAAGGCAGCCGGTTTGCGCACTGCCATTATTACGGGTCGCTCATCGCAAAGCGTGGCTAAACGGGCTGAAAACTTAGGAATTACCTACGTAATACAAGGATCGTCATATAAAAAAGAAGGCTTGGCCGAGTTGTGTGAGAAGGCTCAAGTCACTGAAAAAGAGGTTGCCTACATGGGCGATGATATTAACGACTTGCCTGTAATCGCGGCAGTCGGTTTCAGCGGTGCTCCTCAGGATGCATGTCGACAGGTACGGGAAGCGGTCCTTTGGGTATCGGACAATCCGGGCGGTCACGGGGCGGTTCGAGAGTTTTGTGAATACATTTTGGAGGCTCGGAAACAGTTGGACGATGTTATTGCTGCTTATAAGGGCGGTAAGAACGAGCTTAAACAATAAAGAAAGGAGCGTCCGTTAGAGTGTTAAAAAATTGGCAGTACCATGCAGTAAGGGCTATCGGAAGATTTGTATGCCTCTTTTCTTACGATACAATTGTCAAATGGGGACGAAAATTGGGACCCGTTGCGGGACGACTCCTGAAGAAACAACGCAATCGAGGTATTTTTCATGTCATGCGCGGGCTTAAGTGCGATGAGGCGGAAGCCGTTGCGGTTATTGACGGCGTTTTTGCCAACTTGGGTCAGTCATTAATGGAAATCTTATATACCCCTCGTCTGAATAAGGATTGTATTTCCCGGTATGTAACCTTGGATCAGCCGGATATACTTGAAAGAGCCTTGGAAGAAAATAAGGGTGTTATTGCTTTAACGGGTCACTTGGGAAACTGGGAATGGATGGGAGCCTCTTTGGCTTTATACGGGTACCCGGCAACTACTATTGTAAAAAATCAGCCCAATGATTCGGTTACACGGTTTTTGAATGAAAATCGTGAACGCATGGGTTTGGAAGTCTTTGCTCGAGGCGGGAATGAAATGATTATTGCAGCTCGAGCTTTAAAGAAGAAAAAAATTCTCGGTTTTCTTGCCGATCAGGATGGCGGTTTTGACGGTGTGCCGCAGGAATTTCTCGGACAACTGGCCTCGACACCTCGAGGAATTGCTCTTTTTGCTCGCCAATTTCGTTCCCCTATCGTGCCGATTTTCCCGTATCATGATGAAAACCATCGTAATCGCGTCTATATTGGAGAGCCGATTTACTTTGAAGATACGGGTGATAAAGAGCGGGATATTGCAGAATTGACGAAGCAAACGGCGATTATTACGGAAAAATTTATTAGAGAACATCCGACAGAATGGTTGTGGTTCCAGCATCGTTGGAGTACGAAACCGGAGGAAATGACGGCACTTCAGACTGAAGGAGGACAGGAAGGCATATGATACAACGGATTCAAAAATATAAATTGCCGCTGATTGTAGGGGCCTTCATCCTTTTATTTGCCGCCGTATTGATTCCTCTTTTGCGTGAGGGAGAAAAGCCGGCGGAAGTCAATACGGAGCGTTTTGTTGAGTTTGACGGATCGGAACTGGAAGAAAAGCGTGACGGAAAGTTGGTCTGGCATTTAACAGCCGACAAAATCCTGGTTGATCCCGATTCGGGCAAGGTCTACTTTGTAAAACCCACGGGGACTTTTGTGAGTGATGACGGAGTTCAACTGACGATTACGGCAGACCAGGGCATTGTAGATAGAAACGGAAAAACGATTGAGCTTAAGGCCCCTCTGGAAGCGCATACGGATCAGGGAGATTCGTTGCAGACCGACGGGAGTGTATACTATAATATGGATACTCGTGAAATAACAGGCGGTAAAGTCGTAATTACGCGTGCCGATCAGACCGACTTGAGTGCCGATTCATTTACGGCTAACGCGGCACTTAATGCAGTAACGCTTACCGGTCATGCCCGTATTACCAAGGGGGAATAGAGAATGAAAAAAACATGGATATATACTTGTGCAGTCTTACTGGCTGCAACTGCCGTGTCCGTACCTTCGCTGTCGACGGTAGCCGCACCTCAGCCGGCCATTTCCGTAACAGCCGATCAGTTACAGTATGACGGCAAAACACAGGTAGCTACGGCTAAGGGAAATGTTGTCATCGTACGGGATAATGCGACTATGACCGGAGCTACCGCTATGTATAATTTGAAGACGGCCGAAGCCGATTTGGACGGCGGCGTTACGGTGGAACAGCCGGATATGCATGTAACGGCACAAAAATTACATTCGACGAATAAAAATTATGTCGTAGCTACCGGTGATGTTCGCGGCATATACGGTGATCGTAAATTGAACGGCGACCAGGTCGAATATTACTTGGATCAGGACTACGGCATCGTAACGGGTAACGGTTATATGGAAGCTCAGGGGTCTCAAATGTGGGCTGATCGTATCGATGCCTGGACCAAGAAAATTCTGGCAGTCGGTACGGGTAGTGTTCATATTGAATCGCCGAAGGATAACTTATCCGCTTATGCGAATAAGGCGGAGTATACCCAAACACCCGGCGTAAATGACGGTGTTATCAACCTTTTCGGTGATGTGCACGCAACGCAAAACGGCAGCAGCCTGAACGGTGATAATATTCAAATCCGTCTGGCCGATGATTCGGCTCAGGCCATGAGTCGGTCGACACTCATTATCGTACCGACCAACTAGGCATTTTGAGGAGAGTTCATGTATATTCAGACAAATGATTTGGTTAAAACCTATAACGGTCGTAATGTAGTTAACGGAGTGTCCATTCGTGTTGATCAGGGACAGGTAGTGGGATTGCTCGGTCCTAACGGGGCGGGGAAGACAACGACCTTCTATATGATAGTAGGCATTGAAAAGCCTTCGTCGGGAACGATTCGTATTGACGATACGGATATTACTCAGCAGCCCGTACACATACGCGGCCATGAAGGAATCGGCTATTTGCCGCAGGAAGCGTCGATTTTCCGTAAATTGACGGTAGAGGATAACTTGTTGGCCATGTTGGAAACGACGAAACTTACCAAGGCGGAACAAAGTGCCAAGGCAGAGGCGCTCATGGAAGAGTTTTCCATTACAAAGTTGCGTGATCGCTTAGGGATTCAATTGTCCGGTGGTGAACGGCGGCGAGTGGAAATTGCACGGTGTCTGTGTATGGACCCGGCGTTTATTCTGCTCGATGAACCTTTTGCCGGCATCGATCCCTTGGCAGTCAACGATATTATGGGTATAATCAGTCATTTGAAGAGAAGAGGCATGGGTGTTCTTATTACGGACCACAACGTGAGAGAAACGTTGCGTATTGTCGATAAGGCGTACTTGCTGGCTGACGGCAAGGTATTCCTTGAAGGCGCACCGATGGAAATAGCGGAAAACGAAGTGGCGAAGAAAAACTATTTAGGTGAAGACTTCACCATGTAAGACGTCGGGGGATAAATAAGATGAGAATACTTGATAAATATATATTAAAAGAGTTTATAGGCCCCTTTCTTTTCGGTGTCTGTGCGTTTACGAGCGTTTTTGTCGGTACGGGAACTCTGTATAGAATTGCCAACTTAATCAATCAATACGGGGCGTCCATGTGGGCGGCTTTTCGAATTTTAGTATTGGCTTTGCCTTCCATTATTGTCATTACCTTTCCTATGTCCGTGCTGCTGGGGTCCTTAATGGCTTTCGGCAGAATGTCGGCAGCCAGTGAAATCATTGTCATGAGGTCGGGAGGTCAGAACTTTCCTCGCTTGGCTATGCCCATTTTTATCACGGCCTTGTGTATTTCTTTAGGGACAACGGCTTTTAACGAGTTCGTCGTGCCGAAGGCGAATAATGCGTATAATCGCATTATAAATGAGGAAGTGAAGGCCGGGGCTCAGCCGACTACACAGGATCATATAATTCTGAAAAACGTAAAAGGATCCGATATTTCCAGCCTCATGTATGCGCGCCAATATGACGGCCAGGAAAAACGCTTGAAGGATTTGACGGTGCAGGAATTTGATAATGATGTACTGACACGTGTCGAAAAAGCCGACTATGCTGAATGGGACGGCGATAAATGGATTATGCACAAGGGAATTATTTACGATCTTTCAGGCGGAGATGAACAGCAGGTAACAAGAACCATGACGTTCAACCATCAGACCCTGCCAATTTCTCAGAAACCTAATAAGATGGCTGAATCGCAGAAAAAGCCGGATGAATTAACTATTCGCGAATTGAAGGAGCAGATTAAGGTCCTCGACAATAATTCCGTAGATACGAATAAGATGAAAGTCGAGCTGTTCAATCGTTTTTCTATGCCCTTAGCCAGTTTGGTTTGTGCCTTAGTAGGTGCGCCTCTGGGTTTGCAAAAGCAAAGAGGCAGCTCATCCATCGGATTCGGTATCAGTGTCATTGTTATTTTTATTTACTACAGCATTATGACGATTTCCAATGCCTTGGGAAACGGGGGGCGTATCCCTCCGTACGTAGCGGCATTTCTTCCCGACGTAATTACGGGAATTGCCGGTATATGGCTTATCTATAAAAAATCTCGTTAAAAATTGTGTTACCTTCTTAGCCGGGAGGTAACACAATTTTTGTATAATAAAAGAGAACGTTATGCGAACTTTTTATGTGTAGGTGAAGGAGTGGGTTCTCTTTGAGGTCTTTAGGAAACGTTGTTTCAAGTAAAATTCAGACGGAAATATGAAGGGGATTCGTCAAAATGTGCGGTGTAGGTAATTCGATACATTGTAAAAATATGATATAATAAGACATTATGAAATGATTTGAGAACCTGTATCGGAAGGAGGGGCGTTTGATGGAATCGGGCTGGTTTATGCTGATAGTTCTTGCCGTTATGGGCGGACTTATTGCTTATTTAGGCGATAAAATCGGCTCTAAAGTCGGCAAAAGAAAAATAAAGCTGATGGGCTTACGCCCTAAGTATACATCTATATTGGTTACTATCATGACGGGTATCAGCATTGCCGTCGTTACCTTGGGTGTCATGTCCGTCTTATCGGAAAACGCCAGAGTAGCCCTTTTCGGTATGAATAAGTTACGTCAACAACAGCATGTATTGGAAGAGCAGCGAGATCGACTTTTGGCCGAGGCGGATAAATTGGCCAGAGAAATGCAGGAAAAAAATGACTTATTGGCTGATAATGAACTGAAGTTGGCTTCTCAGGAAGAACAATTGGACGGGGCTAACGACCGTTTGCGACTGACTCTGCTGGACTTGGACCAGGTTCAGGCGGCGCGAGACGATGCTTCGGCTCAGTTGGGGATTGTTCAGACGGCCTTTAATCAGGCTAATGCGGATTTGGCGACGGCTCAGGGAGAAATCGAAGAACTTGAACATACGAAGGCGGGATTAACAAAGACGGTTGCCGCTTTGGATGAACGGAATCGTTTATTGAATGAATCCATGCTGACTGTTCGTGAGGGAACGGTACTTTTCCGCGTAGGCGAAGTGCTTTCCAGTTCCGTCTTGACAGCCGGTCAGTCTCAGGACGAAACAAGGTCGCAACTAAGCGGTATTATGGTGAATATTAACAATATGATTCGCCAACGCCTTAACATTA